>Ga0182744_1000663_pt1 | contig 31858 bp, 32 predicted proteins | sample eDN3rd30CKraftMG_FD_128525 | JGI IMG/M metagenome (GOLD analysis project Ga0182744, IMG submission 128525) | Enriched Miracle-Growth compost microbial communities from Emeryville, California, USA - eDNA 3rd pass 30_C Kraft MG (version 2) (version 2) ... | reverse complement strand
GCTCGAGGGCGGCATCGCCCGCCTGCGCGCCGAGCTCAAAGGGGACATCGCCGGCCTCCGCGCCGAACTCAAGGCAGACATCGCCGCGCTCCGTACCGAGCTCAAGACAGACATCGCGAATCTGCGCGCCGAGCTCAAGAGCGAGATCGCCGGGCTTCGCACCGAGTTCAACGACGACTTCGGCCGACTCGACGACCGGGTCTATGCACTCGCGGCAGGACTGCGCCCCATCATCGAGAGTCTGCCCGAGGCGACGCGATGACTACGCGCTGAGCCCGAGCGCATCCATCCGGCGCGTGTGCTGCGCGATGAGCTCGCTGAACGCGGGCTCGACCCGCTGCTCCTCGCGCGCGTCGCCGCGACCGAGGCTCAGCACGTCCCGCGCGACGAGCAGCGCATCCCCGAGGATCCGCCGACCCCAAAGGGCCAGGCGCGGCGCGAGGCGCGGGTTGTCCCCCATCGCCTCGGTGAGCAGCACGACGAACTCGCCGTCGACGGGCCGCGCTCGGTAGGCGGCGCGGACACGCTCGGCGAGCTCGGCGGGCAGCCCGTCGGCGAGCGCTGCGAAGAGGTCGTCGAGGAAGCCCCCCGCGAGGTGGCAGGTCAGCGCCGTCTCGGTCCAGTCGTTGCCCTGCGTGAGGCGCTGGAACCGGTCGACCACGCCCCGATGGCGCTCCATCGCGGCGCCGGCCTCGACTCCGAGCGCCGAGAGCTCCGCGAGCATCGCCGAGTGCCTCGCGAGCGAGGCCGACGACGCCGCGGCGAGGACCGCCTTCGCCCGGGTCGTGGGCGCGATCGTGACCGCGTGGGCGAGGTCCTCGAAGATCGTCAGCTGGACGTAGGCGGCGCGGGCGAGGAACTCCTCGGGCGGCGGAGTGAACGCCTCGAGGTCGATGCGCACCGCGGGCGACTGGTCCTCGCGCGACCGCAGCCGGGGCGCGCTGGCAGTCCTGCGACGACGCCAGAACCACTCGACCACGGGGAGCAAGCCTAGTCGAGGGCACGCCGGAGGGACCCGGTTCATTCCGCTGGTAGAATGGACCGGTCCCCGGCAGAACGGGGTCAGCGCCCGGAGTCAGGAAAGGGCGTATCGCATCGCCCGCCTCGTGCTGTCCGCAATCGCGGTGACCGCGCAGCAGGCCGACCCGACAGGCACTGAGACCAACGTGACGTTCGCAGAACTCGATATCGACCAGGACATCGTCGAGGCGCTGGCCGGCAAGGGCATCGCCGAGCCCTTCCCCATCCAGGCGCAGACCATCCCCCTCGGCCTGACCGGCCAGGACATCATCGGCCAGGCGAAGACCGGCACGGGCAAGACGCTCGGCTTCGGCCTGCCGCTCATCCAGCGGCTCGGCCCCGATCCCGCTCCGGGCGTCAAGGCGCTCGTCGTCGTCCCGACCCGCGAGCTGTGCATCCAGGTCGCGGAGGACCTCGAGCTCGCCGCCTCGAACCGGCCAACCAAGGTCACCGCGATCTACGGCGGCAAGGCCTACGAGGACCAGATCGAGGCGCTCCAGGACGGCGCGCAGATCGTCGTCGCGACCCCCGGGCGGCTCATCGACCTCAACCAGCAGCGCCTGCTCGACCTCGGCCACGTCGAGACGATCGTGCTCGACGAGGCCGACAAGATGCTCGACCTCGGCTTCCTGCCCGACATCGAGAAGATCTTCGCGAAGGTGCCGGAGGTCCGGCACACCATGCTGTTCTCCGCGACGATGCCCGGCCCGATCGTCGCGCTCGCCCGGCGGTTCATGAACCGCCCGATCCACATCCGCGCGACCGACCCGGACGAGGGCAAGACCCAGGCGAACATCAAGCACGTCATCTACCGCGCCCACTCGCTCGACAAGGACGAGGTCATCGGCCGGATCCTGCAGGCCGAGGGCCGCGGGAAGACCGTCGTCTTCACCCGCACGAAGCGCGCCGCGGCGAAGCTCGTCGAGGAGCTCAACGACCGCGGCTTCCCCGCCGTCGCGGTGCACGGCGATCTCAGCCAGGAGCAGCGCGAGCGGGCCATGGCCGCGTTCCGCGCGGGGAAGAAGGAGATCCTCATCGCGACCGACGTCGCGGCCCGAGGCATCGACGTCGACGACGTGACGCACGTCATCAACCACACCGTCCCCGACGACCCCGACAACTATCTGCACCGCGTCGGCCGCACCGGCCGGGCGGGCAAGACCGGTGTCGCCGTGACGTTCGTCGACTGGGACGACCTGCACAAGTGGCGGCTCATCGACAAAGGCCTCGAGATGGGCGTCGGCGAGCCCGTCGAGACGTACTCGAGCTCCCCGCATCTCTACGAGGACCTCGGCATCCCGCAGGGCACGAAGGGCCGCCTGCCCGGCTCGCACTCCCCCGCGGTCCGCGAGGGCGGCAGGTCGTCGCAGCGCTCGGGCGAAGCCCGTCAGCGCACGCGCGGCGGGCAGAGCGCCTCAGAACGCCGTGAGGGCGGACCCGACGGCGGCCGCGACAAGTCGCACGGCCGGGTCTCGGGCCGCACCTCGCGCTCCGAGCCCCACGTGCAGCACCGCGCGGGCGGCGAGTCGGGAGCCCGCCAGGATGACGGCGCGGCCCCCGCGAAGCGACGCCGGCGCCGGCGCCGCAGCGGCGGTCAGGCCGCCGGCCAGACGGCACCCGAGTCGCCCGCGAGCTGAGGCCCGGGGGCGGTCGGGCCGGGTCCCCAGCCACCGAGACGAGGACTCGGCTCAGAGCTCGACGCCGAGGCGGCGCACGAGGTCGCGCTCGATCTCGATGAGGTCCGGGTCGAGCTGGGTACGCGGGCGCGGCTTGTCGATGCGCACCTCGGTCGCGATCCGGCCGTGGTCGAGGAGCAGGACGCGGTCCGCGAGCCGGACGGCCTCGCCGACGTCGTGCGTGACGAGCACGATCGAGGGACGATGGCGCTCCCAGAGGTCGATCACGAGGGCCTGCATCTCGAGGCGGGTGAGCGCGTCGAGCGCGCCGAACGGCTCGTCGAGCAGCAGCAGGTCGGGCTCGCGGACGAGCGCGCGGGCGAGCGAGGCGCGCTGCGCCTCGCCGCCGGAGAGGGTGCCGGGCCATGCGTCGGCGCGGTGCTCGAGCTTGACCTCGCGGAGCGCGCGTCGGGCGACGGCATCGCGTTCTGCCCGTGACCCTGCCCCCCGCAGTCCGAAGAGGACGTTGTCCTTGACCTTGTCCCAGGGCAGGAGGCGGGCCTCCTGGAAGCCGAGGGACGTCGTGCCCGTGACGGTGATCTCCCCCGACGTCGGGGCGTCGAGGCCCGCGATCAGGCGCAGCAGCGTCGACTTGCCGCTGCCGCTGTGCCCGATCAGGACCACGAACTCCCCGGCCGCGACCTCGATGTCGAGGTCGTGCAGGACGGGCTTGCCGCCGAAGGCCTGCGTCACGCCGCGCGCGACGACCCTCGGGTTCAGCCCCACGTCGGAGGAGATCACCATCTGCGACTACTCCGTGACCACGAAGGCGTCGGAGATGTCCGGGATCTCGGTGATGAGGCCGTAGCGCAGCAGGTCCTCGCCGTGCTGGGTGAGGAGGTCGATCTGCTCCTGGCCGATCGGCTGGAAGGCGTACGGCGGCCACTGCGCGATGACCTCGAGGACGTCCTCGCCCGCGCCGAGCCCGGCATAGAAGTCGAGGACGAGCTGCGGGTCCGCCGCGGTCTGCGCCGAGACGTCGGAGAGCGCTCGGATGAACGCGGCGACGGCCTCCGGGTGCTGCTCGTAGAACGAGCGGGTCACGAAGTGGAAGACGATGTTGAGGCTGTCGAGCTCCTCGCCGTTCGCGACGACCACCGCACCCGGCTGGAGCTGAGCGGTCGCGAAGTACTGGTCCCAGATCGCGATCGCGTCGACCGCGCCCGACTGGAACGCCGCGATGCCGTCGGCCGGCGGGAGGAACTCGAGCGTGACCTCGCTCGGGTCGATGCCTGCCTTGTCGAGGGCGCGCAGCGCCAGGTAGTGGCCTGTGCCGCCCTGGTTCACGGCGATCGTGTGACCCTTGAGGTCCTCGATCGTCGTGATGCCGGACGCCTCGCTCGCGACGATCCCGGAGGAGACGCCGGCCGAGCCGTTCTCGATGCCGATCGCGAGGTAGTCGCCGCCCGCCGCGAGCCCCGTGAAGAAGTTCGTGCCGCCGCCGGAGGAGATGTCGATCTCGCCGGCGTTGACCGCCTCGAGCGCGGGGACGAAGGCCGGGAAGCCCGTCGACCAGGCGACCGCGGCGGAGCCGTCCGGGAGCTCGTTCGCGAGGCCGAGGTCCTTCGAGATCGTCAGGGTGGTGTAGCTGTTGAGCTGGCCGATCCGGATGGTCGGCGCGTCCGCCGCGGGGGCGTCGGTGGACTCGGTCGTCGGTGCGGGCGCCGAGGTGCAGGCGCTGAGCGCCAGGGCCGCGGCCGCGGCGAGCGCTGCGACCGCACCGGTCTTGGTGCGCAGTGACATGGGTGTGTGATCTCTCTCTTGGGTGATTGCAGTGGAAGCTTCAGCCGCGGATCGTCGAGCGCCAGCGCAGCAGGTAGGCCTCGAGCCAGCGGACGACGAGGTCGGTCAGGACGCCGAGCAGCGCGTAGACGACGATGCAGACGATGACGACGTCGGTCTGGGAGTACTGCCGCGCGGTCGTCATGAGGGCGCCGATGCCGCTCGACGCGGCGACCGTCTCGGCGACGATGAGCGCGATCCAGCCGATCCCGAGGCCGAATCGCAGGCCCGTGAGGATCTGCGGAAGCGCGCCGGGGAAGAGCACGCGCCGCCAGATCGTCCAAGCGCGCCGGTCGTAGACGTAGGCGACCTCGATGAGCTTGCGGTCGACGCTGCGGATGCCGGAGTACGTGTTGATGTAGAGCGGCACGGCGACGCCGACCGTGACGAGCATGATCTTCGGCAGTTCGCCGATGCCGAACCAGAGGATGAACAGCGGCGTGAGCGCGGTGAACGGCAGCGCCCGCACGACCTGCATGGGCCGGTCGACGATGTCCTCGCCGAGGCGCCAGTAGCCGGCGACGAAGCCGAGCAGGACTCCTGAGGCGACGCCGAAGAGGATGCCGAAACCGGCGCGCGGCAGGCTCGCCCCGATCGACTCGGCGAGCCGCCCGTCGACGATGAGCTCCCAGGCGGCCGTGACGACGGCGCCCGGCCCCGGGAGGATGCGCTCGTTGAGCCAGCCGGCGCCGTCGGCGATCTGCCAGACGACGACGATCGCGACGAGCGAGAGCCAGGGGCGCACGCCGAGCCAGAACCGACGGCCCGCGCCTCGCCGTGCGGTCCTCGCGACCGGCCGTTCCTCGCCGCGCGCCGCGACCGCGTTCTGCCCCGCCGCCTCCGCCGCCCGGGCGGTCGTCTCAGCCACCGGCATTCGCGGGCTCCCTCACCGGACGCGGCGCGCTCGCGGGCCGATCGACCCCGAGGTGGGCGCGGAAGGTCGAGGTGTCGTAGGACTTCCGCGCGAGGCCGCGGCGCTGGAGCTCGGGCACGACCTGGTCGACGAAGGCGTCGAAGGGCTGGCGCTGGAAGGGCGGGAAGAACTTGACGCCGTCGAAGGCCTCGGCCTCGTAGCCCTCCTGGATCCAGTCGGCGATCCGAGTGCGGTCGCCGACGACGACGGGGAAGTGGTTCTTGTTGACGAGGAAGCGGAACAGGTCGAGGAACGTGACCTCGGTGGACCCGTAGGCCTCGAAGACCTCGCGGAGGTTGAGGTTCATGCCGCTCGCGCCGATCGCCTGGTGCCGGTTCGTCTCGAACTCGAACGCCCCGTCGCGCTCGACGACGTCGAGGCCGAGGACGTCGACGATCCGCCCGTGCGGCGTGACCTGCGAGCTCGGGATCCCGAGCGTCTTCGCGACGACCTCGGGGCCGAAGTCCTCCACGACCGCCGACTCGACCTCGCGGAAGATGCGCCTGGCCTCCCCGACCGTGTCACCCGTGTAGAAGACGGTGCCGACGACGATCTTGAGCGCGTCGGCGTCGCGGCCGAACTCCTGCGCCTTCGCACGGTTGCGGGAGCGGTAGTCCTGGTTCCAGGCGAGCGAGACGAACGGCGAGAACCGGACGTCGGCGAAGCGCCCCGCGAAGTCGAAGGACTCGGGCGAGGTCCCCGCGGTCGCGAGCGGGATGCGGCCCTGGGGCGGGCGTGGGGCGTTGAGCGGCCCCTCGATCTGGAAGTACTCCCCCTCGAAGTCGATCGGGTGGGCGGCCTCGTCGTTGACGAGCCTGCCGCCGACGCGGTCGTCGAGGAACCAGTCGTCGTCCCACGACTCCTGTAGCCGGTTGAACGCCTCGGCGAACTCCGTCGCCCGCGCGTACTTGTCGGCGGGCTCGGGGTGCCCCCCGAGGCTGAAGTTGCGGTACGAGGGGTCGTTCCCGACGCCCGTGACGAGGTTGAGCCCGAACCGGCCCTCGCTGAGGTGATCGATCGACGCCGCGATCTGCGCGATGTGGAACGGCTCGAGGAAGACGGTGTTGATCGTCGCCATGAGGCCGATGTGCCGCGTGTGCGGGGCGAGGAACGCGGCCGTCGCGAAGCCGTTGAGCTGGAACGAGCGGCGCACGACCGAGCCGGGCTGGGAGCTGTCGCTGAAGTACGAGTTGCCGAGGAAGAAGTAGTCGAAGACGCCGCGCTCGGCGGTCCGCGCCGCGTCGATGAGGAGGCCCGGCTTGAAGATCCCGCCGTTGTAGGCCGCGCGCGTGCGCCACCCGCTGGCCGTCGAGCCGGTCGGCCAGTAGGTGAGGGCGAGGATGAGGTGGTCGCGGGACATGGTCGTCCCATTCAAAGGGCGTGGTCGCAGAACGCGATATTGGCTACGTAACGTGCGTCACGCGGCGTAACCGGGCGTCACACCGGGGCCGCGATCCGGGAGCGCGCAGTAGGCGGAAGTAGCCTGGCGCGCATGGCATCCGCACCGTTCATCACGCCCGCGGAGCTCGCCGCGATCGACCCCGCGGACCTCGTGCTCCTCGACGTCCGCCACGCCTACCCGGCCGGCGGGCAGCCCGGGGCCTACGCCGAAGGACACCTCCCCGGGGCCCGGTACGTCGAGCTGCGCGCGGAGCTCGCGGGCCCGCGGAGCGCATCGGGCGCGCGCAATCCGCTCCCGGAGCCCGCTGCGATCGAGGCGTCGCTGCGCGGCTGGGGGGTCGCCGAGGGCAAGCGGGTCGTCGTCTACGCCGACGCGGACGCGCCGTCCGCGGGTCGCGCCTGGTGGGTGCTGACCTGGGCGGGCGTGCCGGACGTGCGGATCCTCGCGGGCGGCTGGCAGGCGTGGGCCGCGTCGGGCCGCGAGCTCACGACCGAGGCGCCGCCTCCCGCCGAGCCGGGCGACTTCGTCGTCCGCGCGGGAGCGCTGACCGACATCGGCCCCGACGAGGCCGCGGCGCTCGGCGCGCAGGGGCGCCTCGTGGACGCGCGCGGCGCCGAGTACTTCGAGCTCGATCCCGAGGACCGCGCGACGGGCCACATCCCGGGTGCGGTGAGCATCCCTTACGACCGGCTCTTCGCCCCCGACGGCTCGCTCCTGGACCCGGACAGCGTCCGTGCCCTGTTCGCCGACGCCGGGATCGACCTGAGCCGCCCGGTCGGCCTCTACTGCGGCGGCGGCGTCGCGGCGGCCTTCGAGGCGAGCGTCCTCGCGGGGCTCGGCGTCGAGACCGCGCTCTACGTCGGCTCCTGGTCGGAGTGGGCGTCCGACCCCGTGAGACCGCGCGCGTGAGCGCGGTCACCCGGACCGAGGGCGAGCACGCGGGGCTCGGCTACGACCTGTTCACGCCCGAGGAGCGCTTCGGGCGGCAGCTGTTCGTGCACCTCCACGGCGGGGGCTGGCGGGGCGGCGACCGCCGGATGGGCGTCGTGCCGGAGGGGCTCGCCGCGGGAGGCCTGACAGTCCTCGCCGCCGACTACACCCTGACGACCGAGGCGCCCTATCCGCGCAACCTCGAGGACGTGTTCGCCATCCTGGAACTCGTCCGGGACCGTGCCGCGCAGTGGGACGTCGACCCCGAGCAGGTCTTCATCGGCGGCGCCTCCTCGGGCGCGCACCTCACGGCGCTCGCGACGACGAAGGGGCTCGCCGAGTCGCGTCTCGCGCTGCGGCCGGCCGGGGTCATCGGCTGGTACGGCCCCATCGACCCGGTCTCCCGCTACCTCAAGCTGCGCTATCAGGCCGAGCACTGGCCGGGGTCGTTCTGGGCGCGCGGCGCCGATCGCCCCCGCGAGCAGAAGGACCTCTTCCGCCAGTTCATCGGCACCGACGACTTCGGGTCCGTCCCGCTCGCGGCCGCGCTCGACGCCGACCCGCGCTTCCACCTCGACCGGATCGACCCGGCCGAGCTCCCGCCGTTCCTGCTCTTCGTCGGCACCCGCGACTCGGACGAGATCCAGTACTCCCAGCGCACCTGGCGCGCGGCGCTGCGCGACGCGGGCGCGAGCGCCGAGCTCTTCGTCATCGAGGGCGCCGACCACGGCGACGACGACTTCGCGACGCCGGCGGCGCTCGGTGCCGCGCTCGGCTTCGTCCGCGGCCACTCGACGCGGTAGCCGCGGGACTCGGCTCAGCGGCGCGGCGACCAGCCGAGCGCCGGCCCGATGCGCTCGGCGAAGGTGCGCAGGATCGTGCGGTAGTCCTCCGGGTCGAAGGAGAACGGCAGCTCGAAGACGAACTCGTCCGCCTCCTGGAACGCCGGATCGGCCCGCAGCCGCTCCACGATCGCCTCGGTCCCGCCGAAGAAGTCGCGCTGGATGAGCCGCCGGTTCGCCCCCGGCTGGAGCGTGCGCGGCGTGCGCGCCTCGACGTAGGCGGCGAAGCGCTCGGCCTGCTCGGGTGTCGCGTCGTCGGTCGGGACGACGACCGCGCCCTTGCCGACGATCGCGTTCTGCCCCTCCGGATGATGCGCGCGGAACCGCTCGACCTGCCGGCGCTGGGCCTCGGAGAAGTCGTCCGTGTCCTCGCCCGTCGTGATGTTCGACACGAGGAGCTTGAGCCCGGCGCTCCCCGCCCATTCGGCCGAGCGCAGCGATCCCCCGCCGTACCAGATGCGCTCGGCGAGACCCGGGCTGTGCGGCTCGACGCGGTCGGAGTACTCCTCGATCCCGACCGTGCGCTCCTGCTCGTCGACGCGCGCGCCGCGGATGAGCTCGAGCATGCGCTCGACCCGGGCGTACGACATGTCGCGCTCGCGCCAGTCGGCGCCGAGGATCTCGTCGACGACGCGCTCCGCGATCATCGGGTGCCCGACGCTGACGCCCGGCTGGAGCCGCCCGCCCGCGAGCAGGTCGGCGACCGCGAGGTCCTCGGCGAGCCGCAGCGGCGACTCGTAGACGGTCGGGATGACCGCCGTGCCGAGCTCGAGCCGCGTCGTGCGCTGTGCGGCCGCCGCGAGGAACACCGCGGCCGACGGCAGCCCGTACTGGACGTGGCGGGTGCGCACCCAGCCGCCGTCGAAGCCGAGCTCCTCGCCGTACTCGAAGAGCCGCAGCGCCTCCTCGAGCCCTTCCCCGGGCGCATCGCGACGGAACGGGACGATGTGGAGGAAGCCGAGCTTCCTCAGCGGGCGACTCATGCGGACTCCTCGGGCGCGCCGGCCTCGGCCGGGGCGAGATCTTCGATGCGGATGCGGAAGGCATGGAGGTCGAGGATCTTCTCGCCGCCCTCCCACAGACCGTCGCGCTCCGGATCGCGCTCGAACCCGAGCTTGCGGTAGAGCGCGTGCGCGCCGACCATGGCCGGCTGGCTCTTCATGACGACGCCGGCGTACCCGCGTTCTGCCGCGACCGCGACGACGTGCCGCACGAGCGCCTCCCCGACCCCGCGGCGCCGAGCGCTCGGACTCGTCGCGAGCAGGCGGAAGCCGAGCTCGTCCGGCAGGGCGTCGGCGACGACCTCCTCGCCGCCCGGTCGGGGGACCGTGACGCTGCCGAGCAGCTCGCCGGTCGCGGCATCGCGCGCGACCCAGACCTCGTAGACCTCAGAACGCCATGCCGCGCGATAGAAGGGGTCGTCGCCATGGTCGCTCGGCCCGTAGTCGTGCGAGTAGGCCGCCGTCACGACCGCGTCGTCGCTCGCGAACTCGTCGGCGCGGATCCGCCCGATCTCGATGTCCGTCGCCCCGCTCATGCGCCGTACTTCTCCGCGATCGCGCCGAGCTCGTTCGCGCGCAGCCACTCGCCGCTGTACTCGCGCGTCAGATAGTCGCGACCGCTGTCGGCCGAGAAGACGACGATGACGTCGCCCTCCCGGGCGGTCTTCGCCTTCTCCACCGCGACGAGCAGGCTGAGGATCGAGGAGATGCCGAGCACGAGCCCCTCGGTGCGCGCGACGTGCCAGCCGAAGTCGATGACCTCGGCCTGCGGCCTCGTCTCGATCGCGTCGAGCACCGAGATGTCGATGTTCGCCGGCCAGTCGTGCTCGAGCTCCTCCCACCCCGGCTCGCGCCGGAAGACGGGGAGGATGTTCGTCCCCTGCGCGATGGGCGGGAAGAGGGTCGCGGTGACCTCGATGCCGGGCTTGAGTCCCTTGAGGTAGCGGCCCGTGCCGCTCACGGTGCCGCCCGTCATCGCCGCGGCGATGAAGTGCGTGACGCGCCCCTCCGTCTGCTGCCAGATCTCGGGACCCGTCGAGGCGACGTGCGCGGCCGGGTTGTACGGGATGGTCCCCTGGCGCGACCACCAGTTGTCGGGATCCTCGTCCTCGTAGCGGGCGGCGACCGCCTCCCAGTGATCGGGCGAGTCGCGCGGGACGTCGCCGCGGCCGGGGATGAAGTCGGCACCGAGCAGCTCGAGCAGTCGCCGCTTCTCGGCGGTCAGGATCGGGGCGGCGACGAGCGTCACCGGGTGGCCCGTCGCGAGGCCCGCGATCGCGAGGCCGATGACCGTGTTGCCCATCCCGAAGTCGACGATGCGCTGGCCGGGCCTCAGCTCGCCCGACGCGATCGCCTCGCGGACGATGTTGACCCCGATCCGGTCCTTGGACGAGCCGCCGAGGTTGAACTGGTCGAGCTTGACCCAGATCTCGGCCTTCGACTCGGGCGCGAGCCGGTTGATCCGCACGAGCGGCGTGTTCCCGACGAGATCGAGCGCGTCGGCGTAGACGCGGGCCTGCGCGGCGTCCGGGAATCGCTCCGGCAGCCCGCGGCGGGCCTCGGCATCAGGCATGGTCGGACCTCCATCGCAGCGGGACCGGACCACTCTAGGCACGGGGCGCCCCGGGCATCCTCGTCGGCCCGGTAGGAATCCGTAACCTTCGGCGCCGGCCCCGCACGTGAGCCGACCCGCGGCTATCGGCCCGCGCGCTGAAGGATCCGTGCGAGCTGCGCCGGATCGGTCGTGTGCTCGCCGAGCCGGTTCGGCTTGCCGGCGCCGTGGTAGTCCGATGATCCCGTGACGATGAGGTCGTACTCGTCGGCCCACGCCCGCCAGCGAGGCAGGCGGTCCGGGTCGTTGTCGCGGTGGTGGAGCTCGAGGCCCGCGAGACCTGCGACGACGAGCTCGCCGATCCGGGCGTCGTCGAAGAGCGTCGAGGGGCCGCGCGCGCCGGGGTGCGCGATGACGGGCACCCCGCCCGCCGCCGCGATGAGCTCGACGCCCGTGACCGGCAGGGGCGCCCGGTGCGGCCGGTAGTAGCCGCCGCGCCAGTTGAGGATGGTCTGGAACGCGGCCGTGCGGTCGGGCACGATCCCCTTCGCGACGAGCGCGTCGGCGATGTGCGGCCGGCCGACCGTCGCGCCGGGGGTCGTCTGGGCGAGCACGTCCGCCCAGCCGAGGTCGTAGTCCCGCCCGATGCGCGCGACCATCGCCTCGGCGCGCCCGTAGCGCTCCCGGCGGATGCGCGCCATCTCGGCGACGAGGTCCGCATCCTCCGGGTCGACGAGATAGCCGAGGATGTGCACACTCGCGTACTCGAGCTGCGTCGAGAGCTCGATCCCGGGGATGACGGTCAGCCCGGTCCCCTCCGCGGCGGAGAGCGCCTCGGCCCAGCCGGCCGTCGAGTCGTGGTCGGTGATCGCGAGCGTGCCGAGGCCCGCCTCGACGGCGGCCGCCACGAGCTCCGCAGGTGCCTGCGTGCCGTCCGAGACGCTGCTGTGGGCGTGGAGGTCGATCGGCCGATCCCCAGCCTGCGCCTCCACCATCGTGCCAGCCTATTCCGCTACTCTCACGGGGTCATGATCGGCAGAATCCTCGGCGCGGTCGTCGTCATCCTCGTAGCGGCCGCGCTCGGGATCCTCGCGTGGCCGCAGCTCCTCGGCCTCGAGCAGGCGTCCGGGATCGCCCAGGTCGTCGCCATGCGCGGCGCGGCCGCCGCGGTCGCGTTCGTCGCCGTCATCGCACTGACCCTCATCGCGCTCGTCTGGCGGCGCGCCCGCGGATTCTTCGCGGGCCTCGCGATCGTCGCCCTCGCGTTCGTCGCCGTCAACGTCGCCGTCATCGCCTCACGCGGCGCCGTCGGCACCGGCACCCCGACCGCGGGATCCGGCGCGATCACCGTGCTCACCTGGAACACGATCGGCGAGACCCCCTCGACCGAGACGGTCGCGGACCTCATCGAGGACACCGGGGCGGATGTCGTCTCGCTCCCGGAGACGGCCTACGACCGGGCGACCGACCTCGTCGCCGAGCTCGGCGCGCGCGGGATCGCGATGCAGCAGTTCACCTTCGCCTACGACACGATCGCGAAGTCGAACTCGACGACGCTCCTCGTCAGCGCGGCGCTCGGGCAGTACACCGCCGACACCTCCACGCCCACGACCAGCAACCGCCCGAGCCTCGTCGCAGTCCCCGTCGACGGCATCGGACCGATGCTCGCCGCCGTGCACACGACCGCCCCGACGACGCGCGACCCGAGCGACTGGCAGACCGACCTGCGCTGGCTCGCGGAGCTGTGCGCCGAGCCGAACCTCATCGTCGCGGGCGACCTCAACTCGACCGTCGACCACTGGGCCGGGCTCGCGCACGCCGAGGGCGCCCAGATCGGCGGATGCGCCGACGCCGCCGTGCAGGCGGGCGCGGCTGGGATCGGGACCTGGCCGACCGCGATCCCCGCGCTCCTCGGCGCCCCCATCGATCACATCCTCTCGGGGGCCGCCTGGACCGCGACGGGCGTGCGCATCATCGAGTCCGAGGACGGCTCCGGCAGCGACCACCGCCCCGTCGTCGCCCAGCTCGTCCCCGTCACGGCCTGAGCAGGACCCGGCCGAGATGAGCGAGTCGCGCCAGCGCAGCAGAGCTGAACGCGCCTGGGGACGCGGCGACTGGGGCCTCTACGCCGCGGTCGCCGCGGTGTCGACGCTCCTCGCGCTCCTCGCGCTCCAGGTCTGGCAGGCCGACTGGGGCATCCCGTGGAGCATCACGGGCGACGCGATCCCGGTCGCCGCGCACTTCAAGACGGCCCTCGAGACCGGCTGGTACGAGCATCAGCCCCTCCTCGGTGCGCCCTTCGGCCAGACCTACCACGACTTCCCGACCGCCGAGACGACGAACTTCCTCATGGCCGTCATCCTCGGGCAGCTCTTCGGGAACTGGGCCGTCGCGATGAACGTCTACTTCGTGCTCGGCTTCCCGCTCGCCGCGCTCGCCGCCGCGTGGTTCATCCGCGTCGCGGGGGCCTCCCGGCTCCTCACGCTCCCGACCGCGGTGCTCTACGCGATCCTGCCCTTCCACTTCGTGCAGGGCGAGGCCCACCTGTTCGTCTCCGCCTACTACGTCGTCCCGCTCGGACTCGTGCTCGCGCTGCGCGCCGCACGCGGCGAGAGCCTCTGGCGCTGGCGCCGCCGCTCGACGCATCCCGTCGGCCGCTGGTTCGGTCGCGGGATGCAGACCGTGGCGATCGCGATCATCGTCGGATCGACCGACACCTACTTCGCGGTCTTCGTGCTCATCATGCTCGCGACCGGGGGCATCGTCTCGGCGCTGCGCGACCAATCCTGGCCGCGATCGGAGGGCCACCTGCTCGCCGCGGCGCTCATCATCGCCGTCATGGGGCTCAACATGCTCGACGACGTCATCCACGTCTGGCAGCAGGGCTCCAACCCCGAGGGCTTCGTGCGCGCGCCCGAGCACGCGGAGTACTTCGCGTTCAAGCTCATCCAGCTCCTGCTGCCCTGGTCGGGGCACCAGATCCCCGCGCTCGCGGAGCTCCGCGCGAACTATGACGACGCCTACCCCCTCGTGTCGGAGCAACCCGCGCTCGGCCTCATCCCCGCGCTCGGCTTCGTCTTCCTCATCGGCTTCCTCGTCTACCGGGCCGCGACAGTCCGGCGCCGCGGGCTCGCGCGCGGTCGCCGCGGTCGGACCCTGACCCTCCTCGCGATCCTCGTCTTCGTCGCGTTCCTGTTCGGCGTCGTCGGCGGACTCGGATCGGTCGTCTCGCTCGTGACCGACGTGCTGCGCAGTTGGAACCGGATCATCGTCGTCATCGCGCTCCTCTCGCTCGCGGCCGTCGCGCTCGTCCTCGACGCCGCGTTCGAGCGGTGGGCCCGCAGATCGCAGCCGGCACGGATCGACCGAGGTCTCGCCGCGGGCGTCACGGTCGCCGCGCTGCTCATCGTCGGCGTCGTCGACCAGACACCGGGCTCGAACCCGTATGCACGGCAGAACGCCGAGTACCTCGCCTACGACGCCTATTTCGGCTCGATCGAGGCCTCGCTGGCGGCGGGGGACTGGGTCGTGCAACTCCCCTATCAGCCCTTCCCCGAATCGCACATGCCGACGGGTTCCGACGCGAACGACGTGCTCATCCCCTATCTGCACACGGAGTCGATCGCCTGGACGGGCGGCGGGATCAAGGGGCGCCCGCAGTCCGACTGGACGGGAGAGCTCCAGCTGCTCGACGCCGGACGGATCCCGGCCGTCGCGGCCGCGGCGGGCGCCTCCGGGCTCCTGCTCGACCGGGAGGCGACGACCGAGGGCTGGCTCGACGAGTGGCCGGATGCCTTCACCGCGTCCCTCGGCGAGCCGCGGGAGAGCGACGACGGCCGCTACCTCTACTGGTCCCTCGACGCACTCGGATCCGGCAAGGCCGAGGCCGTCTCCGCCGACGAGCTCGACTCGCTGCTCCAGGGACGAGAATGGTCGCCATGAGCGAGCAGAACGCGAGTCCCGCAGTCGCCGACGCACCGCGCGCCACGCAGAACCGTTCGACGACGCCCCGAACCGAGGCCTTCGCGGCCTACATCGGCTCGAACTGGGCGGACCGGCCCGTGGTCGCGGCCGAGGAGCGCGAGGTCGCCCGCTACGCCGCCGAGCGCCGCGCGAGACTGTCGGCCCTGCACCCTGGGCGGCGACTCGTCGTCCCCGCGAGCCCGCCCCGCGTGCGCTCGAACGACACCGACTACCCCTACCGCGCGCACTCGGCCTTCGCGCACCTCACCGGCTGGGGGGCGGACACGGTCCCCGGCAGCATCCTCGTGCTCGAGCCGGACGACGGCGGGCACACCGCGACCGTGCATCTCCGCGAGGCCGCCGGCCGGGACTCCGACGAGTTCTACGCGAACTCCGACGTCGGCGAGTTCTGGGTCGGCCCGCGGCCGTCGCTCGCCGACGTCGCGATCGAGCTCGGGCTCGAGACCGGGTCGTTGCGGGACTTCCTCGACGCGGGGCTCGACGCGCTCGACTGGACCGTCCCGACGCTCGTCGTCCGCGACGCCGACCCGGCGCTCACGATGCGGATCGACGCCCTGCGGGATTCGCTCCCTGAGCGAGCGCAGCACGCTCCGCTCCCTGGCCGAGCGCACCACGCTCCGCTCCCTGAGCGAGCGCCGCACGACCCGCTCCCTGAGCGAGCGGAGCGAGTCGAAGGGCCCGCCGACGCCGACCTCGCGCGCGACGTCTCCGAGCTGCGGCTCGTCAAGGACGCCTACGAGATCGAGCAGATGCGGCTCGCGATCGACGTGACGAAGGACGGCTTCGACGACATCGTCGCGGACCTCGACCAGGTCGTCGCCCATCCGCGCGGCGAGCGCGTCGTCGAGGGCACCTTCAACCGCCGCGCCCGGATGGACGGCAACGCGGTCGGCTACGACACGATCGCGGCGTCGGGACCGCACGCCTGCATCCTGCACTGGACCCGCAACGACGGCCCGGTCGTGCCCGGCGATCTCATCCTCATCGACGCCGGCGTCGAGCTCGACAGCTACTACACGGCCGACATCACGCGCACGCTGCCCGTCTCGGGCCGGTTCACCGAGGTGCAGCGCAGGGTCTACGAGGCGGTGCGCGAGGCCGCGGACACCGCGTTCTCCATCGTCCGTCCCGGCATCCGGTTCCGCGAGGTGCACGCCGCGGCGATGGCGGTCATCGCGGCCCGCACGGCCGAGTGGGGCCTGCTGCCGGTCACCGCCGAGGTCGCGCTCGAGGCGGATCATCAGGAGCACCGCCGCTACATGGTGCACGGCACGAGCCACCACCTCGGCGTCGACGTGCACGACTGCGCCGCGGCCAGGCGCGACATGTATCTCGACGGGATCGTCGAGCCGGGGATGGTCTTCACGATCGAGCCCGGCCTCTACTTCCAGCCCGACGACCTCTCGGTGCCGGAGGAGTACCGCGGCATCGGCGTGCGCATCGAGGACGACATCCTCGTGACCGCCGACGGCGCCGAGTCCCTCTCGTCGCACATCCCGCGCACCGCCGACGAGGTCGAAGCCTGGCTCGCGCGCTGAGCCCCCGCGCCCTGAGCTGGTAGGAGCACGCGGCGTCTCGACGGTGTCAGCCGAGGACGCGGGCGACCGCGGCGAGATAGGCATCGCGGTCGAAGGCCGGCATGAGCGCGCTCTGGAGGATGAGACCCTGTCCGAGCGAGAGCAGGACGGGCAGCATCTGACGCGCCCACTCGTCGGCCTCCGCCTCGGTCATCCCGCGCTCGGCGCGCGCCCAGGCGGCGAACTGCGTGGTGAAGGTCGCGGCGAGGTCGCCGAACGCGCTCGTCGCGACCGACCTGAATCCGGGATTGCTCGCCGCCTCGCCCCAGAGCTGGACGACGAGACCGAACGCGATGCGGTCGCGTTCGAAGCCCTCGGCGATCGCACGGAACACCGCGGCAGGTGAGACGGGTCCTCGTGCGGCCACGGCGTCGACGTCCCCGACCCGGCCGGCGATGGCGCGCCGGGCCGCCTCGACGGCGAGCTCCTGCTTCCCGGCGAAATAGCCGTAGATCGCGCCCGCCGAGAGTCCCGAGGCCTCGATGATGTCGGCCATCGTGGTCGCCTGGAAACCCTGGGCGGTGAAGCAGCGCAGTGCGGCGTCGAGGATCTGGTCGCGCCGCGACTCGCGGTGCGCGTCGCTCACTTTCGGCATGGATCCCTCCTTGACGTCGACCGTACTCAGGATTATAAAGAACGAGCATTCGCTTTTAATGAGAGAAGCTTCAGATGTCCCCCCCGAACCGCACCCCCTGGACCCGGAGCACCGTGCTCGGCCTCGTGCTCGCCGCAGTCGTCGGCGTCATCGTCATCGCGTTCTCCTGGCCGAGCGTGACCGCCGAGCCCCGTGACCTGCCGATCGCGATCACCGGTCCGCAAGCGGTCGTCGACCCCGTCGCGAGCGCGCTCGCCGAGCAGGCGGACGGCGCCATCCGGCTCACGGTCGTCGAGGATCGCGACGCGGCGGTCACGGCGATCGAACGCCGCGAGGCCTACGGCGCGATCGTGCTCGGCACGCCGCCCGCTGCGCCCGAGGTCCTCAGCGCCTCGGCGGCGAGCGCCGCGACGCACCAGCTCATGGGTCAGCTCCGGCTGCAGCTGCAGGCGTTCGCTCAGGAGGCCGCAGCCCAGCAGGCTGCCGCGATGGGCATCCCCGCCCCGACCGTCACCGTCGAGCTGACCGACGTCGTCCCACTGCTCGCCGGTGATCCGCGCGGCACGGGAATGATCGCGGCCGCCTTCCCCCTCGTGCTCGGCGGCATGATCGGCGGCATCGCGCTCACGATGGCGATCAGCGGCGCGGCACGGCGCATCGTCGCCCTGCTCGTCTACTCGATCGCGGGCGGGCTCGCGATCCCCGCCATCATGCAGGGCTGGTTCGGGGTGCTCGGCGGCGACTATCTGCTGAACGCGGCGGCGTTCTCCCTCACGCTCCTCGCGATCGGTGCGCCGATCGTCGGCTTCGCCTCCCTCGTCGGGCGGGCGGGCGTCGCGATCGGCCCGATCCTCTTCCTGCTCATCGCGAACCCGATCTCCGGTGCGACGGCGCCGAAGGAGTTCCTGCCCTCCCCATGGGGTGACGTGGGCCAATGGTTCCCGCCGGGCGCCGGCGCGACGCTCATCCGCGACCTCTCGTACTTCCCGAACGCGGATACCGCGTTCGGGTGGCTCGTGCTCGGCGTCTGGGCGGCCGGCGGCCTCGCGCTCGCGGCGCTGGGGCACTTCCGCAACGCGAGGCCGGTCGTCCTTCAGGAGGAGCTCGAAGCGCCGACCGGCGCGACCGCTTAGTCGCCCGCGAGCGCGACCTGCGCCTTCGCGGCGAGCTCGCTCGGCACGATGACCTGGTAGTTCGAGGCGAGCACCTGCTGGGTCGAGGCGAAGTCGCGGCGGCGGCGCGTGAACGCGTACATGACGAGCCCGAGCACGACGCCGACGCCCGCGGTGATGAGGAACACCGCGGCGATGAGGCGCAGTCCCCCCGCGCCGTCCGGATTGAAGAGGGTAAGCAGCAGCGCGAAGAACAAGCCGATGAATGCGCCGTTCGCGGCACCCGAGAGCGCCGCCTTGCCCCAGGAGAGCTTGCCGGTGACCCGCTCGACCGTCTTCAGGTCGTTGCCGACGATCGAGATCTGGCTCACATCGAACTCGGCCTTCGCGAGCCGGTCGACGATCGCCTGCGCCTCCGGGTACGTCTCGTAGGTCCCGATGACGTCGCCGCGGGGCAGCGCGACGCCGGCCGCACGGCTCGCGTAGGGGTCGGTCACCCAGCCATTGTGGCACGCGCCGAGCAGGGCCACGCGGGTAGGGTTTCAGGCGTGAGCACGAACCGGGTCTTCGCCGCGCGCATCGCCGGCTGCGCGGTCTTCGACCCCAACGGCGACCGCGTCGGCCGCGTGCGCGACGTCATCGTCGTGCGACGTGCGACCGCGAGCCCGCGCGTCGTCGGGCTCGTCGTCGAGGTCCCCGGACGCCGCCGCGTCTTCCTCTCGATCGGCCGCGTCACCTCGATCTCCTCCGGCCAGGTCATCGTCACCGGGCTCATCAACCTCCGCCGCTTCGAGCAGCGCCCCGAGGAGATCCGCATCATCGCCGAGATGCTCGGTCGGCGCGTCCACCTGCAGCCCGAGGGCGACGAGGCGCGCATCGAGGACATCGCGATCGGGCAGACCCCGGTCGGCGACTGGGAGGTCACCCAGATCTTCGTCCGCAAGCCGCGCACGGGCGGCGGGCCGTTCTCCTTCGGGAAGGGGCCCACGGCGTTCGCATCGTGGTCGGACATCCGTGAGAGCGACGAGCGGCCGGGCGAGGACCAGGACGCGGAGCACCTCGTCGAGTCGATCAACGAACTGCTCCCGGCCGACGCGGCGAACCTGCTCCTCGACCTGCCCGAGAAGCGACTCGTCGAGGTCGCGAAGCAGCTGCCGAACGAGCGGCTCGCCGACCTCATCGAGGAGATGGGCGAGGAGGACCAGGCCGACCTCATCGAGGCCCTCGGCGACGACCGGGCGGCCGACGTCCTCGACGAGATGCAGCCCGACGACGCCGCCGACCTCATCGCGAGCCTCCCGGCCGCGCGCGGCGAGGCGCTCCTCGGACTCATGGAGCCCGAGGAGGCGGAGGACGTCCGCTTCCTGCTCGCCTACGAGTTCGACACCGCGGGCGGCCTGATGAGCCCCGAGCCCATCATCGTCTCGGCCGACGCGACCGTCGCGGAGGGGCTCGCCCTCATCCGTCGGCACGAGCTCGCGCCCGCGATGGCCTCGGCCGTCTTCGTGACGCTCCCGCCGTACGAGCCTCCGACCGGGCGCTTCCTCGGCGCCGTGCACTTCCAGCGCATGCTGCGCTATCCGCCGCACGAGCGGCTCGGCGCGCTCGTCGACGCGGGACTCGAGCCGCTCAACGCGAACGCGAGCCTGCAGGACGTCGCGCGGGCGCTCGCGAGCTACAACCTGGTCTGCCTGCCCGTCGTCGACGACGGACACCGCCTCGTCGGGGTGGTGACCATCGACGATGTCCTCGACCATCTGCTGCCGGACGACTGGCGAAGTACGGACGCCGAGCCCGTGACTTCGACCATCGCACCAGGCAAGGGGGCATCCGATGCCGCGCACTGACCGCCGCGCACCAGCGCGCATCGACACGCCCAAGGGCATCCGCAGCCAGCGCGTCGTCACGCCGAGCCGCGATCGGTTCGGACGGTCCACCGAGTCGATCGCCCGCTGGATGGGCACGCCCTGGTTCATCTTCGGGCTCACGATCTTCGTCCTCATCTGGATGCTGTGGAACACCGCGGCGCCCGACGGCTGGCGATTCGACTCGGCGGCGATCGGCTTCACCGCGCTGACGCTCATCCTGTCGCTCCAGGCCTCCTACGCGGCGCCGCTCATCCTCCTCGCGCAGAACCGCCAGGACGACCGCGACCGGGTCGCGATGGAGCAGGACCGGCAGCGCTCCGAGCGCAACCTCGAGGACACCGAGTACCTCGCGCGCGAGATCGTCGCCCTGCGCCTCGGACTCGAGGAGGTCGCGACGAAGGACTTCGTGCGGCAGGAGCTGCGCGCGATGCTCGCCGAGCTCGAACGCGAGCGGGAGGAGCTGCCCGCAGCCGAGCAGGCCGAGCCCTCCCCGCTCCCCGAGCGAGGCGGGCCCGCCCCGTCTCCCGAGCAAGCCGAGCCGTCCCCGCTCCCCGAGCGAGCGCAGCGAGTCGAGGGGGCGTGACCTCGTCCGCACTCCTCGACGCCGTCGGCGCGGTCGTCGATCCAGAGCTTCGCCGCACCCTCGGCGAGCTCGGCATGGTGCGAGCCGCGACCATGGAGGCCGGCATCGCACGGATCGGTCTCGCGCTGACGATCGCGGGCTGTCCCGCGGCGGACCGGATCGAACGCGATGTCCGCGCCGCCGCGCAGACCGTCGAGGGCGTCGCGTCGGTCGAGGTCGAGATCGGCACCATGTCCGCCGAGGAGCGCGCGGCGCTCATCGCGCGGGTGCGGGGGACGCGCACGAACCGCTTCGGGCCGGGGACGCTGACCCGGGTCATCGCGGTCGGCAGCGGCAAGGGCGGCGTCGGGAAGTCGACGGTCGCGGCGAACCTCGCGATCGCGTTCTCCCGCCGAGGCCTCAAGGTCGGGATCATGGACCTCGACGTCCACGGCTTCTCGATCCCCGGCCTGCTCGGCATCGCCGGCGCCCGGCCGAACCGGGTCGACGCGCTCGTCATGCCGCCCGAGGCATACGGCATCCCCGCGATCTCGATCGGGATGTTCGTCGAGGGCGACGAGCCGGTCTCCTGGCGCGGGCCTATGCTGCATCGCACAATCGAGCAGTTCCTCTCGGACGTGTGGTTCGGCGAGCTCGACGTGCTCGTCGTCGACCTGCCCCCGGGGACGGGCGATGCGGCGATCTCGTTCGGCCAGCTCGTCCCGAACGCCGAGTTCCTGCTCGTCACGACGCCGCAGCCGGCCGCGGCGGAGGTCGCGGTGCGCGCGGGCCTGCTCGCCCGGCGCCTCGGCCAGCGGCTCCTCGGCGTCGTCGAGAACATGTCGGGGCTCCCTCAGCCCGACGGCAGCGTCATGGAGCTTTTCGGGGCGGGCGGCGGCAGTGCGACGGCCGAGCGTCTCGCGACGCCGGAGGACCCGGTGCGGGTGCTCGCGAGCATCCCGATCTCGATCGCGCTGCGTGCAGGCGGGGATGCGGGCACGCCGATCGCGATGACGGAGCCGGGCGACCCCGCCGCGGTCGCGTTCCGCGAGCTCGCCGATGCCGTCATCGCCGCGGGACCGTCGCGGGCCGGGCGACCGCTCATCTGAGGAGAACCGCCCGAGGAGGGCGGCGGGAGGGTCCGTCCCGGCTCCGCATCCCTCACAGCCGGGAGCGGAGCGGGACGAAGTCGTCAGCGCTGGGGGATGCGGCGGTAGCCGTCACGCGCGGCCGTCACGAGAGCGGCAGCGATCCCCGCGACGGCGAGGACGCCGAGGATGGAGAACAGGATCGTCATGGGTCAAGTGTGGGGCCTAGAACTATAGAGTTCTAGTATATCTTTCTGAACTGACTATTAAGATTGTCTACATGGATGTGCGCCGGCTCGAACTGCTCCGCGAGCTCGCCGAGCGCGGCTCGGTGACGGCCGTCGCGGACGCCACCCACCGCACCCCCTCCGCCGTCTCGCAGCAGCTCAAGCAGCTCGAGCGAGAGGCGGGGGTCGCGCTGACCGAGCGCAGCGGCCGCGGGATCGCGCTGACCTCGGCGGGCCGCGCGCTCGCCCGCACGGCGGCCGACGTCGCGACGGCGATCGAGCGCGCCGAGGCGCTCTGGGACGACTACGTGGGCGCCCCGCGCGGCGAGGTGAGCGTCCTCGTGTTCCAGACCGCGGGGAAGATGCTCGCGCCCGGCATGCTGCGCTCAGTCACCGACCAGCCGGGCCTGAGCGTCGTGTGCACCGATGCGAACGTCGAGACGGTCGACTACGCGAGCCTGACCCCCGACTACGACATCGTGCTGACCGACTCCGAGGGCATCCGGGCGAACTGGGAGGAGCGGCAGCTGCACGTCGTCCCGCTCATGCGCGAGCCCCTCGACATCGCCCTGCCGGCGGACCACCCGCTCGCCCGGCGGCGCAGCCTCGCGCCCGCCGACCTCGTCGGCGAGGACTGGATCGGGGTGCCCGAGGGCCAGCCCTTCGACGTCCTGCTGCGCCAGATCGAGGCGGTCAACGGCACGCCCGCGCACATCGTCCAGCGCTTCCAGAACAACGGCATCGTCGAGGCGATGGTCGCCGCGGGCCTCGGCATCGCGCTCCTCCCCCGCTTCACGACCTCGACCCGCGGCACCGGGATCGTCATGCGACCGCTCAAGGGCGTGCGCGCGACACGCGTCATCAGCGCGCTCATGCGCCCCGACCGGGCGGAGCGGCACAGCGTCAGGCTCGTCGTCGATGCGCTGCGCCGCGAGGGCGCGCGGGTGCAGGCCGAGCAGGCCGCGCATCCGGGCTCGAGAGCGCGGCGCCGGACCGGCTAAGACTCAAGTCGCGTCGGGGTCGAACGGCGCCGCGACGTCGCTCCTCGCCGCCTCGCGCTGCTCGCGCAGGCGGCGCTGACGCTGCGCGTAGGCGGACTCGCGCGCGGAGGCCTGGGTCGGCTGCTCGGTGAGCGCCTCGCGGATGATCCGGCGCGGGTCGTACTGCCTGGGATCGAGCTGCTTCCAGTCGATGTCGTCGAACTCGGGACCCATCTCCTCGCGCATCCGCTCACGGGCGCCGCCGAGGTAGTCGCGCGCGCGTCTGGCCCACTCGCCGAGCCGCTTCGCGTACTGGGGGATCCGCTCGGGCCCGATGAGCAGCAGCGCAAGCACCGCGATGAGCAGCAGCTTGTCGAATGTCAGGCCGAACGACACCCGGTCAGGATAGCGGGAGGTCCCCAGCCGCCCCCGTACACTCGGGGCGAGGAGGTGCGATGGCGGGCACGAGCGAGGACCAGCGGTACGTCGAGGACCGCGTCATCGAACGACCCGAGATCGTCGGGGCCCGCCGGGACTCGCTCGAGATGGGCCTCACGCCCGTGACCGCCGCGACCGGCGCCCTCATCGCGCAGATCGCCGCCTCGACCGGGGCCAAGCACATCGTCGAGATCGGCACGGGCCTCGGCGTCAGCGCGCTCTGGCTGCTCACGGGCGCCCCCGAGGCGACGCTGACCTCGATCGACGTCGAGGTCGAGCACCAGCAGATCGCCCGCGAAGCGCTCCTCGCGGCCGGGGTGCCCGCATCCCGGACGAGGCTCATCGCGGGCCGGGCGGCCGAGGTGCTCCCCCGGATCAACGACGGCAGCTACGACCTCTGCCTCGTCGACGCCGACGCCGGCTCGGTCATCGAGTACGTCGAGCACGCGCTGCGGATCACCCGCAGCGGCGGCACCGTCATCGTGCCGCGCGCGCTCCTCGGCGGTCGCGTCGCGAACCCCGTCCTGCGGGACGAGCTCACTCAGGCCTTCCGCGACCTCGCCGAGATCGTGAGCGCCGCCGACGACGTCGTCAGCGCGCTCGTGCCCATCGGCGACGGGCTGCTGCTGATCACCAAGCGGTGATCACGCGCTGCTACGGCTGAACGACCGCGGCGAGAACGTCGTGAAGCTCCTTCGCCTCCGCGTCGTTGACCGACACGACCAAGCGACCGCCGCCCTCGAGTGGGACGCGCACGATGATCAGGCGACCCTCCTTGACGGCCTCCATCGGTCCGTCTCCGGTCCTGGGCTTCATCGCGGCCATCGGCACCCCTTTCGCTAGCGGTGCGATCCATTATCCCGCATGCCCCCGACACGAGGGAAATCGAGCGTGAACGAGGAGGATCACGGCGGTGTCCAGTCCCCCTCGACCCACGCCCACATTCCGCCGAACCAGAACCACTGGCCGATGACCCCGAGGACGAGCGCGAGCGGCACGATCCACTTCGATCGGGGCACCGCGAGCGCCGCGAGCGCGGGCGAGGCCGGCAGCAGCAGGCGCCAGGTGCTCGACTGGGGGAAGAACACCGCGAGGAGGTACACGAGCCACGCGGCGACCCAGATCCGCAGGTCCACGCCGAGCCGGCGCATCCACGGCGAGCACAGCGCGAGCACGAGGAGGACGAGGACCACGGCGAGACCGACGACTCCGAGCCACGCCGGCCAGCCCCACCAGGACGCCCACCATCCGGCCCCCTGGATCCAGGGCGTGAAGGGCAGCAGATCGACCTCACCGACATAGCCCCGGCGCCAGGCGAGCTCCGTCGCGACGTAGGCGTCGAGCTGGCCCGTCGCGATCCCCGCGATCGCGGCCCACGCGAGCCCGCAGACGGCGCTCAGCGCCGTCGCGCCGATCACCGCGACGACGTCCCGCACCGGGAACGGATCCGTCCCCTTCCGGTGCTGCCACCATCGCACCGCGAAGTGCCCGGCGAGCGCGAGGGCGAACGCGAGCCCCGTCGGCCTCGTGAACGACATCAGGACGATGACCGGGAGCAGCGCGACGTACCGCCTGCGGACGAGCAGTAGTAGGGCGATGCCGAGCAGGAAGAGGTGCATCGACTCCGCGTATCCGACCTGCAGGATCGGCGAGACGGGGTTGAAGAGCATGAGGACGACGCCCGCGAGCGCACCGCGGTGCGGCAGCCACGTACGGAACAGCCGGTAGTACACGAAGGAGGCCGCGCCCGCGAAGACGATCGACACGAGCACCGCGACGAGACGGAACGGCACGGCGAAGAGCCATGAGAAGAACGCGACGAAGTACGGGTACGCGGGCATGAAGGCCCAGGCGTTCTCCGCGACCTGACCCGCGTCGTCGAGCGGGAGCTCGGACGGGTAGCCGTACACGACGATCCGCAGGTACCACTCCGCGTCCCAGAAGGACGAGTAGGCGACGGGGTCGGGGTGCGCTCCGGCCCACGGGCTCGCGACCTGGCTCGCGGCGTAGACGAACATGATCGCCGTCGTCACGACGCGGGAGGCGATGAAGACCAGGAGGACCTGGACCCACCACCTCCTCAGGAGGCCAGCCACGCCCGCAGACCGCGTTCGCACGCCCGGATCTGGTCGACCGCGACGGACTCGTCGTCGGTGTGCGCCCGCGCGGGATCGCCCGGACCGTAGTTGACGGCCGGGATGCCGAGCGCGCTGAACCGGGCGACGTCGGTCCAGCCGTACTTCGGCTGGGCGGTGTCGCCGACCGCCGCGAGGAACTCCCGGGCGAGCGGCGCATCGAGCCCCGGGCGAGCGCCGGGGGCGAGGTCGTCGACGACGAGCTCGGCATCGGGGAAGAGCGCGCGGACGCGCTCGACGGCCTCGTCGCCCGAACGGCTCGGGGCGAAGCGGTAGTTGACCGTCAGCTCCGCGAGGTCGGGGATGACGTTCCCCGCGACGCCGCCCGTGACGCCGACCGCGCCCAGCGACTCGCGGTAGACGAGTCCGTCGACCTCCACGTCCTCGGGCGACCAGGCGGCGAGGGTCGCGAGCGCGGGCGCGACGGCGTGGATCGCGTTCTGCCCCGCCCAGGGCCTCGCGGAGTGCGCGCGCACCCCGTGCCAGCGCAGCCGCGCTCGAAGCGTGCCGTTGCAGCCGCCCTCGACGACGGCGTTCGTCGGCTCGCCGTGGATCGCGAAGTCGGCGGCGAGGAGCTCGGGCCGATTGCGGGCGAGCCGACCGAGGCCGTTGCGCGCGGACTCGACCTCCTCCTGGTCGTAGAAGATCCAGGTGACATCGGCGGCGGGCGCGGCGAGGGCGGCCGCGAGCACGAGCTGGACCGCGACACCGCCCTTCATGTCGACCGCGCCGCGCCCGACGAGGGTGTCGACGCCGGCGACCCTCTCCCGTCGCGACGGCACGTTGTCCGTGATCGGCACGGTGTCGATGTGGCCGGCGATCGCGACGCGGCGCGCCCGGGCGCCCATGGTGCGCGCGACGACCGCGTCGCCGTCCCGGTCGACGGTCAGGTGCGGGATCGCGCGCAGCGCCGCCTCGATCGCGTCGGCGAGCTCGGCCTCGGCGCCTGACTCCGAGGGGATGTCGCAGAGCGACGCGGCGAGGTCGACGACGTCGGATCGCAGGTCGAGCTCGGCCACCCGGTCAGCCTACCGACGCGGATACGCTGGACCTGTGAGCAATCGGAGCGCCTGGGGATACGCACTCGTCACGACCGCGCAGGACGGGACGGTGCTCGACGCCTGGTTCCCCGAGCCGCGCCTCGGCGCGCTGCCCGCCGGGACCGACCCGCTCATCGCGCCCGCGGGCTTCGCGAGCCAGGAGGGCGACGACGCCCGTCGCGGCGTCTCGATCGCGTTCCAGACCGTCGTCATCGACGACCTCGACGCGCCCCCCGCCTCCGTCCCGGACGTCTACCTGCGACTCCACCTGCTCAGCCATCTGCTCGTGCGGCCGAACGAGCTCGACCTCGACGGCGTCTTCGGCCTGCTGCCCGTCGTCGCGTGGACGAACGCCGGTCCCATGCTCCCCGCCGTCGCGACGGCTCGCCGGGCCGAGCTGCAGCGAGCCGGCATCGCGATCCACAGCCTCGACAAGTTCCCGCGCCTGACCGACTACGTGATCCCCGAGCGGGTGCGCATCGCGGACACCGCGCGGATCCGGCTCGGCGCGCACCTCGCACCGGGCACGACGGTCATGCACGAGGGCTTCGTCAACTGGAACGCCGGCACCCTCGGCGCCTCGATGGTCGAGGGCCGCATCTCGCAGGGCGTCGTCGTCGGCGACGGATCGGACATCGGCGGCGGCGCGTCGATCATGGGCACGCTCTCCGGCGGCGGCACGCACCGCATCTCGATCGGCCGGCGATCGCTGCTCGGCGCGAACTCCGGCATCGGGATCTCGCTCGGCGACGACTGCGTCGTCGAGGCGGGGCTCTACGTCACCGCGGGCACCAAGCTCGTCCTCGTCGAGGGCGATGAGCGGCGCGAGATCAAGGCGGCCGAGCTCTCGGGCGCCGACGGGGTGCTCTACCGCAGGAACTCCCTCACCGGCGCCGTCGAGGCGCTGCCGCGCACCGGTCAGGGCGTCGTCCTCAACACCGCGCTGCACGCCTGAGGCCGATGACCGACGTCGATGCGGTCGTCGTCGGCTCTGGGCCGAACGGGCTCGTCGGGGCGGTCCTGCTCGCCGAGGCGGGACTGCGCGTCGTCGTCCTCGAGGCGGCGGACCGGCCGGGAGGAGGGCTGCGGACGCAGGAGCTCACCCTGCCCGGCTTCCGGCACGACGTCGGCGCGACGGTCCACGCGCTCGGCCTCGCCTCCCCCGCGTTCCGCGCGCTCGACCTCGCTCGCGAGGGCCTCGCGTTCTCCCATCCAGAGATCCCCCTCGGGCATGCGCTCGCGCCCGGCCGGTCGGTCCTGCTGCGGCGTTCCGCGGCAGAGACAGCAGCGGCGCTCGGGCGGGACGGGCGCCGCTGGGAGAACGTCATGGGCGCGCCCTGGGAGCCGCTCGCCGCGGCCGCGCTCGACCCCGCCGCGCTCCCGCCGGCATCGACGAGGGGCCTGCTCCGGCTCGGTGCCCACGGCGCGTGGCCCGCGACCTGGGCGATGGGGACCGCCTTCCGCGAGGAGCCTGCCAGGGCGCTCCTCGCGGGGCTCGCCGCCCATGCGGCGCTCCCCCTCGACGCCTTCGTGACGAGCGGCTTCGCGATCGTGCTCGGCGCCCTCGCGCACGGGGTCGGCTGGCCCGTCGCGACGGGCGGATCCCAGGCCCTCGCCGACGCGCTCGTCGCGCGGCTGGAGGCGCTCGGCGGCGAGCTGCGGACGGGTCACCGCGTGCGGTCCCTCGACGAGCTGCCGACGGCGCGGGTGACGCTTCTCGACGTCGCGCCGCGGGACCTGCTCGCGATCGCCGGCGACCGGCTGCCGCTCGATTTCGCGCGTCGACTCGCGCGCTGGCGCGATGCGCCCGGCGTGTTCAAGCTCGACTGGGCGCTCGACGCCGCCGTGCCGTGGGCCGACCCCGCGCTCGCAGCTGCCGGCACGGTCCATCTCGGCGGGCCCGCGGCGACCGTCGTCGCCTCGGAGCGCGCCGTCTCCCGAGGATCGGTGAGCTCGGAGCCGTTCATCCTGCTCGTCCAGCCGTCGGTCGCGGACCCCTCGCGCGCGCCGGAGGGGAAGCAGACGCTATGGGCCTACCTCCACGTCCCGAACAGCTGGGACCGGGACGCGACCGACCTCGTCGAGGCGCGCATCGAGGCGTTCGCGCCGGGCTTCCGCGATCGCGTGCTCGCCCGCCACGCGATGGGCCCCGCGGCCCTTGAGACCTGGGACGCGAACCTCGTCGGGGGCGACATCGGCGGCGGCAGGACCGACTGGCGCCAGCTCGTCTCGCGCCCTCGGCTCTCGCGCACGCCCTGGGCGATCCCGTCGTCCGGCCCCGGGCCGGACCTCTACCTCTGCTCGGCCTCGACGCTCCCGGGCGGCGGCGTGCACGGCATGGGCGGTTGGCACGCGGCGCGGGCCGCGCTGCGACGCCTCGGCTGAGGCTCAGCCGCCGTACTCCGCCATGATCGGCGCCTCGGTACCGTTCTCGACGCAGCCGCCGACGCCTCGATTGATCTGGCTGAAGATCGGCTGGACGCGGGCGTAGTTGTCGGGGATGTCGCTCGTCGGCGGCTCCAGGCCGGCGGCGACGGCGTCGCGCAGCCGCTCCGCCGCCGAGCGCAGTTTCCCCGCGGGGCTCGCCGCGACGAGCCCGTCGGCCAGCCGACCCGCCCGCGCCATCCGCTCGGCCCATTCCTCGTCCGTCAGACCGTAGCCGCGATAGCCGGCATCGGCGTTCCACACGGCGCTCGCGACCCGGCTCACCCCCAAGCAGAAGTCGGCCATCGAGAACGCGATCGCCTCCTCGGTCGGGCTCGGCTCCGGCGGGCTCGCCGGCGGTGCCGTCGCGCAACCTCCGAGCGCGAGCACGGCCGCGACCGCGCCGATCAGGATCGCGGGCCGGCGCATCGCGTTCTGCCGATCAGCGGTCGGCGGGCCAGGGTCGGGCGGCGTAGCCCGTGTAGAGCTGCTGGGGGCGGCCGATCTTCGTCTGCGGGTCGGCGATCGCCTCGCGCCAGTGGGCGACCCAGCCGGGCAGCCGGCCGATCGCGAACAGCACGGTGAACATCCGGGTCGGGAAGCCCATCGCCTTGTAGATGACGCCCGTGTAGAAGTCGACGTTCGGGTAGAGCTTGCGCTCGATGAAGTAGTCGTCGGTCAGCGCGGCCTGCTCGAGCTCCTTCGCGATGTCGAGCAGCGGATCGCTGATGCCGAGGTCGGCGAGCACCTCGTCGGCCGACTCCTTGACGAGCTTCGCGCGCGGGTCGTAGTTCTTGTAGACGCGGTGGCCGAAGCCCATGAGCTTGACCCCGTCCTCCTTGCGCTTGACCCGGTCGATGAAGCGCTGGACGCTCTCGCCCGACTCGCGGATGCGGGCGAGCATCGAGAGCACCGCCTCGTTCGCGCCGCCGTGGAGCGGGCCGTAGAGCGCGTTGATGCCGGCGGAGATGCTCGCGAACATGTTCGCCTCGGTCGAGCCGACGAGTCGCACGGTCGAGGTCGACGCGTTCTGCTCGTGGTCCTCGTGGAGGATGAGCAGCCGGTCGAGGGCCTTCACGAGCACGGGGTTGATGTCGTAGACCTCGGCGAGGTTGCCGAAGTTGAGCTTGAGGAAGTTCTCGACGAAGGAGGGCGAGTTGTCCGGGTAGAGGAACGCCTGTCCGACCGCCTTCTTGTGCGAGTAGGCCGCGAGGACGGGTAGCTTCGCGAGCAGGCGGATCGTGTTCAGCTCGACCTTCTCGGGGTCGTGCGGGTCGAGGTCCTCCTCGTAGTAGGTGCTGAGCGCGGAGACCGCCGAGGACAGCACCGACATGGGGTGCGCGGTGTGCGGGAGCGCCTGGAAGAAGCGCTTGAGGTCCTCGTGGATGAGCGTGTGGTGGCGGATCTTCTCGTCGAACTCGCCGAGCTGGTCGGCGGTCGGCAGCTCGCCGTAGATGAGCAGCCAGGCGACCTCGAGGTAGGTCGAGTGCGCCGCGAGGTCCTCGATCGCGTAGCCGCGATAGCGCAGGATGCCCTCGTCGCCGTCGATGTAGGTGATCGCGCTGCGGGTCGAGGACGTGTTGACGAAGCCCTGGTCGATCGTCGTGAGGCCGGTCTGCTTGGTGAGGCTCGAGATGTCGATCGAGGACTTGCCGGCGGTCGCGGGGATGATCGGGAACTCGGCGGTGCCTCCGGGGAAGTGCAGCGTCGCGGTGTCCGTCCCGGTGGTCGCCTCAGTCACGGTTTCCAGCATATGGCAGTACGGCTACTGCCCGAGTCGACGGATTTCCGGCCACTCGATGGTGCCCATCCCACAATCGCCCGCACGGCGTCTTCTCGCTCGCCCGCGCCCGGCCGCCCACCGCCGCGATGTGGACGCAAATGGCTCTTCCGACCGCGTCGCACGGACCATTCGCGCCCACTACCCAGCGGGGCGCGCGGCAAGCAGCGAGAGAACGTCGTGGGCGAGCCGATCCGGCATCGCGAGCAGGTGCTTGTCGACCCGGTGATGTCGCCAGCCGTGCACGCCGACCCGGTTGATCCGGTCGATGTCGATACGGAACTGCCGGGCGTCCTCCCAGTGCTGGCGCCCCTCGTACTCGACGATGAGGCGCGGCGCCCGCCAGACGAGGTCGCCGTGCGCGATGACCGTGCCGCGGTCGTCGATGATCGCGCCGTTGACCTCCGGCTCCGGCACACCGCGTCGGACGAGCGCGAGACGCAGCATCGTCTCGCGCCAGGAGTCGGTGCCGGGGCGGATCCACCTGAGCGCTTCGCGCAGCCGCCCGGCGCCTGGACGCCCGGCGTCCGCCGCGCGCTCGAGCTCGGCGCGCGTCGCGAGCGGACCGCGGCGCGCGAGCAGCCCGTCACCCATCGCGATGAGCTCGTCGACGCCGAGCTCGCCGGCGAGATCGGTCCAGGTCTCGACCGGGTCCGTGACGACGAGTCCCGTCGGACTGAGCGCGAGGCGGCGCCCGCCGCGCGCGACATGGCCGCGGACCCCGGGCCGCCGCATCGCGCAGCCGTCGCCGAGGGTAGTGACGTGCAGCCGCTGATCCCCGGGGCCCTCGGGCAGCCGGAGTCCCGAGAGCGCGGCGGCGCGGCCCAGCAGGTCCGACGGGGCGGACGTCGAGCGCACGCCGTGGAACGGGTTCGGCAGCCGGCGCAGCCGGCCCCGGCTCACGCCCTCGCCGCGCGCGGCCGCGACCCG
>Ga0182744_1000659_pt1 | contig 32007 bp, 20 predicted proteins | sample eDN3rd30CKraftMG_FD_128525 | JGI IMG/M metagenome (GOLD analysis project Ga0182744, IMG submission 128525) | Enriched Miracle-Growth compost microbial communities from Emeryville, California, USA - eDNA 3rd pass 30_C Kraft MG (version 2) (version 2) ... | reverse complement strand
GACGCGGTTCCAGACGTGGATATCAGTGCGTTCGCTCAATGGTTTTGTGCGCAATTTGCGTCAACCAGAAACCAAAACAGAACACCTCAAACACTCTACCCCTTGCACCCCATGCGCTTATTTGGTGGATTCCCATGGACGCTAGTGGACACTGATGGATCGCCTACACCCTAGTAAATACGGGGTATACAGGCTAAATTAGCGTCCATCACGATCCACGAGCATCCACCGACAGCCAAGCGATTCGGTGGGGTAAAAGTGGGGTAAAATTCCACGGAACCGAATAAGGCAAGGGGTAGGACATGGCCAAACTGACAGCCAAGCAACTGGAAGCGCTTACCACAGCCGATGATGGCCGGATCCTCCGCGAGGACGGGGGTCTGGTCGCCAAAGTCCGTGCCGGCGTGCGTGGTGTGACGGTGCAGTTCCGCTACGAATTCAAGCAGGATGGAATGAAGCGCGACCAAAGCCTGGGCAGTTGGCCGAAGAAATCGCTAGCGCAGATTCGCGCCGAACGCGACGAAGTGAAAGCGATAGCCGCCAAAGGGATCGACCCCACCGCTGCCCGCAAGGCTGCCAAGATCGAAGCCCAGGCCGCTATCGCGGCCACCATTGCCGAAGCCGAGCGCCAGGCAGCGGAGAACAAGACAGTCGCCGACCTCTTCGAGGAGTGGATGCGCGATGGCGTATCGCGCCAGGACGATAACGCCGAGCTGCGCCGTAGCTTCACCAAGGACGTGCTGCCACTCATTGGCAAGAAGCCTCTGCGTACCTTGACCGAGAAAGACCTGCTCAACGTCCTACGCTCAGTCAAAGCCCGCGGCCTCAACCGCACCGTAGTGATCCGCAGCAAGGACATCGGCCAGATGCTGCGCTGGGCAGAGAAACGCAAGCCATGGCGCACGCTGATGGCCGACGGCAACCCAGCCGACCTGATAGACGTCAACAAGCTGCTCGACCACGACTACGAGGAACAGCGCGATCGTCTGCTCTCTCCTGACGAAATCCGCGAGCTGCGCGATATCTTCGCCCGCCTGGAGCGTGACTACGACGCCCTCCCCGCCGGCCAGAAATACTCTGGTATCCGCCCGGTCAATCCACGCGTGCAATGTGCCGTCTGGATTTGCCTGAGTACCCTCTGCCGTATCGGCGAGCTGCTCAAATCCGAATGGCGGCATGTGGATCTGGAGAAAGGCACTTGGTTCATCCCTGCCGAGGCCACTAAGGGACATAGGGGCAAGCGCCAAGATCATCACGTATTTCTGTCCTCATTCGCATTGAATCAGTTCAAGCGCCTGAAAGAAGAAACCGGCCATACCCCGTTCTGCTTCCCCAGCAAGGATGAGAACAGCCACGTCGACACCAAGACGGTCAGCAAGCTGATCGGTGATCGACAGTGCCGCTTCAAGAACCGCAGCAAGCCGCTTACTGGTCGCCACCATGACGACTCACTGGTGCTGAGTAAGGGCGCCAAGGGTGAATGGACGCCGCATGACTTGCGACGCACTGGAGCTACCATGATGCAGGGGCTAGGTGTCACGCTGGAGATCATCGATCGCTGCCAGAACCACTTGCTTGGTGGATCCAAAGTGCGTAGACATTATCTGCACCACGACTATGCGAAGGAGAAAACCGAGGCTTGGCGACTTCTAGGGGAAAAACTTGAGGCGGTCATGGGCCACCTTACCATCTGACCAGTGGAACGGTTGCTAGGATACTAGGCCCATCCCAATCAAAAACCACCACTCAAAGTTAAACCTCAGCGGAATTGCTCTGTGCATACGAACCCGCCGCCACCCTCCCAACCATGAAAATACTCCCCATGGTCACTCTCAACAGCCAGCGACTGCTGCGTTAATATGGCGCTAGGAACCGTGCCCCACGCAGCAACCGCCATGGGTTAGAACAGGGAACGCGATGCCGATAGCTTTCACTAAGTTGCCTTCGAAGTCATCCGGTGGATGGGATATACAGCTCATACGGGGCAACCCCGATTGCGCAACGTTCTACAAGTGGGTACACACCGAGCTCACAAAGGTAACCAAAAACTGGCCACCGAAAATCACGAAACTTACGACCGGACGAAGGGGCAACCTTGGCGAGTTCGTTTCCTACAAAGTTGCTCGTGCCAGTGGGCTATATGGGAAAGGCAGCGGGTACACAATAGCACTTATGGGTGCCCTAACTCCGCTTCAAGATGGCGCCCCGACAGGGTTGGACATCACCATAATTCACTTGGATCCAGGAGGCGATGAAAGCAAGGACTGCCTTTATATCATGGAGATAAAGACTACCGGCGCCACCAAGTTGACCTATGCGACAGCACTAATTGACGACTACAAAAAGCTTTTGGGAAAAACAAGGGTCGCTGGATCATTAGGTCAGAGACTTAATTGGCTACAAGGTTACCTGATGGAGGTGCACGAATTCGATAACGACGCACTAGAGAGAGTTGGCAATCTTTTCATGCCAGAGGCGAAGGACTGCAAAGGTATCAGGCTATTGCCTACTCTGGTGCACGATCGTGTTGTCGGGGACCAAGCGGCTGTTGAAGCATTAGACAATGTTGCTGCGAAAATTGAACAACAAGGCTGGGGTAAAAAAACCATTGAGCCTTGGAGCATTGCAATAAGCAAGCTGACTAGTTGCCTCGTGCATCTCTCGAACAACGAAAGCACGATACCATGAGCGACCTCCCTGTTTCAGTCAGATTCCTCGAAAGCGCCGCCTCGTCCGCAGCAAAGGCAAGAGGAGTTGAGCCAGTGTTGCCGACCGCAGATCCACTCGACGTAGCAACTGCACTCAAGTGCATCAGCGCGCTCCAAGTTCGTGTGGATGTCGAAGAGCTTGAGGCGCTTGATGATGAAGATAAAGCGCAGCCTCTTGTCGCCGCGGCCCGGATCATGCAATCGACTGCGCAACACCTGCGGCGCGCAACCAATCCGCCGAACGTCGCAGACCTTGATGACCTGTCGTTTCACGCCGCGCTGGCCTTTGCCATGCATGGCAATTTTCCCAGCGCACGCGCTGCGCTTTCTGATGTGTCCTCAGGCTATATCGAGGGAAGCTTGGTCTTCCTCATGGTCACGGCCATATGCGACCCAGCTGGCAGCACAGCTCGATCTCGTTCGAACAATAGTGAATTTGAGGAGTTTCGTCTTTGGTGGTCCCACGCCTTGCGTCGCCCTATTAGAAGGATGCGTACTAAAGCATTTGAAGTCGCGCTCAAGCTTTTCACTGAAGCAGCCAAGAGAGGAACCATGGCGGAAGGTGCACTTTTGCTGGGCGGACGGATGGCAGCTTACCAAGCGAGACGATTATCAACCGCTAACCTTCTAGACGACGCTCCGGAGATTCCGAAATGGTTCATCAGGCATTCCATAAATACGGGCATGTTGACCCTACTGCCTCCGCAGCACATTCTTCTGAGTAAGAAACGAATTGCTAACCACGGGCGAAATACGCTACTAACGCTCCCCACAAGTACTGGAAAGACTTTTGTTGCCGAAGCATGCATGGCTGCCGATCTATCGGGTGGCGGCCTGTGCGTGTATGTAGCGCCATATGTCGCCGTTGGAGAGCAAGTGAAGGAGTCACTTCGGAAGCATCTCGGCAATGAGACCTCCGTTGTTTCGATGTTTGGTGGTTTCCAGTCTGAGACCTTAAATAGATTCGCCGATAGTGCGATCGTCGTCGCTACTCCCGAACGGTTTGACGGATGGCTTCGTGTTGGTGAAGACCTTGACCGGCTACGCACAGTTGTCTTCGACGAGATTCATATTCTCGAGAATGGAGTTCGGGGTGCCCGCGTGGAAGGCTTGGTTTCACGACTTCGGCTCCTTCAGCAAAATAATCCAATGCTTCGAATCATCGGGTTGTCAGCTGTATTGACCGAGCCGCAGCGCGTCTGCAAGTGGCTTGACGTAAAAGCAATCGACCTTCATCAAATTGGCTGGCGACCTACCGCTCGCCGGCTGGCAATGTGCCTCGCGAACGGAGACATGTACTGGATTCATGGGAACGATACACTCCGTCCCACACACGAGGTAGCCACCTCAGCCGTGTCTGAACCTATCAAAGTCAAACTCCCGGGACAGATTCGACCAGGCCGGTTTCCGATTGTTAATGAGAAGAGCGCGGCCGCCAATGTCGGGGCAATAGCGCGAGACCTTTTGATTCGGTTGGGCTCACCTGGCTTGGTCGTGTGCCCACGAAAGCTAGATACCCGACTACTTGCTCGCGAACTGATGAACGATAGAGAGTACGTCCAGAATGATGATGCTCTACGAATCGCAGACGACATTCTAGCACGCTACCCTTACTTGAACTTCCTGGCCGAGTGTCTTCGGTGTGGAGTGTCGTACCACAACGCATCTCTTCCCTTTGATGTGCGCCGCGACATAGAGCAGCTAATTCGGGCACGCGCTCTGTCTGTAGTTTGCGCGACCACCACGCTCGCTGAAGGCGCGGACCTTCCGTTCCGGTGGACCATCGTCGCCCACTGGCTCAGCAGCATGCGGGACGATGGCAGGACAATGAAATCGATGACTTTTCGCAACATTGCAGGTCGTTGCGGTAGAGCAGGAGCCTTCTCTGAGGGAGACACAGTACTCTTCGAGAACTTGATGGGCCCCCCATCCATGTCACGACAGCGAAATACGCGCCGCTTGGAAGAAGTAATGTTTTCTTCCACACCACTCATATCAACTCTTGGTGGCGAGTGGGACGAGCTCCCCCATCAAGGGCAGCAACAGCTGGAAGCTACAATTAGTGCACAGCTTCTTGCGTGCATCAGAGAGCACCCCAACGCTGAAGACATCGTATCGGACCTGACGAAGGCCTCCTACGCAGGGCAAACCGACGGAGCAAATAACGTTCGTCGAATCCTGTCTGAAACAGTCAGCCGGATCTTGGACGCCCAGCAAGCTGGCGGTGCAATGGCAGTGATGAACAGTCCAATTAGACTTACAGATTTTGGACAAGCAGCCAATTTGAGCGGCTTTTCACCCTCAACCTGCCGGCTTATGGTGCAATTTCTGTCCAAGGAAACCTTCGAAACTGACGCTGCACTCTATAGAGAGCTCCTAGAGTGGTTCAACGATGTTCCAGAACAATCTAATGAGACATTGAGAAAAATCTTCTCCGGAGCGAATCATAAGAACGTAGTTAAGGCTGGAAACGTTGAGAAGATACTGAAGAACTTGCTGCTAAGAATGGACTTACGCCAAGTCTTCGAAGAGCTCCGAGACAAGAAATCCAAGGCCAAGCCAGATACCGTTGAGACAATGTTCGAGGAGTTCGTATCATTCGTTAATACTGTTATTGGAAACTTTCTCCCATGGATTCTTAGAGGTCTAGGGAAGCTCAGTAAGTTCGGGAGCAAGGAGGCAGCCACCACCAACTGGTCAAACATGGCCAAGGAAGTTGAGGCCATATTTAGCACCAAGGGAAGCAAGACGGATCTAGACGATTTACTGGCCCCAATTGAATAGCTGCTCCCGACAGAGGCTGACTGATATGAGCAGCCTCTTCCGTAAAAAATTGCAAAGAAGAAATCCCGCCTCGAATTTACTCGACATTTTTATATCGATAAGACCCGGTTCGCACAGCCAACTTGTCACCCTCTAGAAAAGGTATAGTCATTTCAGCGCGGCGATCCAGATAGGTCTCAGCAAAATACTTGAGAAGGCGTGAGTCACGCATCACTTGGATGTCCCCTGGCAGGTGGTTGATCACTTCCTGACTGGCGAGAACAATTAGCTTTGCTCGTGGACGAGATGACATGACGTTAAATCTATTGAGGGACAACAAAAACTCATCTTCATCTGCAATCGCATCAGGATCTCCAAGAGCATATGTTGCGATTATCACATCACGCTGCTGCCCTTGGAAGCGCTCCACTGTATTAACGGCATCGCGAATCAATTGAGCATCGTCCCCTAGGGGCTCAAATATCGCCTGTAGCTTTGAAACCACCAATGCTTTGTGAGCTCGATGCGGTGTAACCACGCCAACACCTCTTCCCCAAAAACCGTCAGCATCATGCAACTCGCTGGAGCAGGCTTCTGGATCATTTTCCAATGATCTATTCAGATGACGACGCAGCAACCACAACAATGCAGCAACCGTTTGCGCTTCGAAATCATTCCATTGGCTGCTCCTACCCTCTGGATAAACGAATGCGGAGATCGGTTGTGATGGCTCCAAGAGCATGGCCAGTTCTTGGCTAAATGCGAGGTGACGCGGCCAGTCCGATGGACAAGTTGACGGTAACTGAGTATCCATTGCGATTCGCAGGTTAGGGAAGCTTGATGAAAGCTCCGACGGATAGCCCGCGAAGCGGCTCAAACTGACAATGGTAGCGTTAGATCGATAATTTTTGAGGAGGCTTTTCGGTGAGATTTTGCGATATTCAGCCATGAAATCGTAGACCGACCCTACCAACGATTCCATACCAACCGGAGCCTCGACCTGCTGGATGGGGGGGAGTTGTTTCGGGTCACCAACGATGATTGTCGATCCCCCTTCTGCAATTGGCGCAAGCGCTAGAACCGCGCTGGCCATGTCCATCTGCGATGCTTCATCAATTAGGATGACATCAAACAGGGGCTCAGCAGCATTTTTCTTGATTACCGCAAACTTAGTTACCTGCTGCGGGGGAGCTGAGACAATTACACTACTGACTGCTGAAACGAGCAGCTCATGCAAGGACATGATCTCGGGCGACTTGGAATTGTTAAGTAGGTTGCTGTCCGAGGATAACCCTGGCGCATCATCCTTCGACTCAGAGCGAAGTCTAGCCAGACGTACTTTTCCAGTAACTTCTTCACCAAGATCGTGGATTAGCTTAAAGACATTGAGCACAATGTTATCAGTGGCGTCGTAGGTATTACTGGTGACCAAAATTCGTACAGGCTTACCACTTAAATGCGCATTCAGTAACAACCCCAGCAAAATAGCGCGAAGCGTCTGTGACTTACCCGTTCCCGGTGGCCCCCATATCAACGCGAGGCGCTTCTCCACTGCCTCTTGCAGCGCCACCCACTGACTATCATTTAACCCCACCCTGTTCGCTTCCAACTGAGCGCGGATAGAAATGAAGTCCCGACCCGTGGTTGCCTGAGAGAGCGCCTTAGTATCCCACAACACTTCTGCCACAGGGGTATGCTTACTTACCGTTTTCGGGGCAGCCTTGCCAATAACTTTTGCGGTAGTAGCACCAGCACTGATCGCCAGTGAAGGATTGCCGATCGCTTTTAACGCCACCTCCAGCTTCTTAGTAAGGAAGTCTTTCACTTGCTTGTCGAGAACAACATCCTTGGTCAGGTCCAACACCGGCTCGATCAAACGAAGGAATGCATCTACCCGCACATCGAAGGAAACCCCCATCAGCAGATTTTCTCGATCTATTGCGAGCACCCGAGTAGCCGTCAACGAAGGCCCATATCCGTACTGGCCGATCCACGAAGGGAAATCGAATGGCAGCTGATAATGCCCAATGAGATCCCGAATTTTCCGCATGTGGAAGTCGCCCATCGATGCCGGCGATAGCGCGCATAGGAAATCTCCAGGCTCAAACTTGGCCTCACGAGAGTTGCGTCCTAAGCGATAGATCCTGACCCCTGGTTCCAGAGTGATTCTCAGAGCTGTCGCCGCTTCCTTAAGTGCGCGCCCCGCAAGCTCGATCTCGAGGCGCGCTGCTAAATAGCGCGCCTCACGTTCATGTACCGGTGTAGCCATGGAAATGCTGTGTTCGAGGTCCGCAACTTGGGCATTAAGCCGCGCATAGGCAAACCAGATCTGACCGTCGGCACTCACGCCATTAAGAGTAGATGGCGCCTTTATTTCGGAGATCTTCGGAGACCGGCTGCGCAGTACGCCTTTCAAATCCTGCTGAAGACGCCGCACAACCGAAGCCGTTGCGCGAAGTTTCATCTTCACCGTGGAACGTAGCTGCTCAACCTGTTGGCTCCATGGCCGAGGGGCGCCCATTCGGGTCCAGATCTCGTGCGCACGCTCAGACGGTACTTGGTCCGACAGAGGGTCTTCGAAAATGGCAGGGACAAGGAAGTCGAATGGCTTTGAGCCGGGTTTCACGGCCGGCCTGAATTCCCGGGCCAGCCGCAGGAGCGAGTAGTAATGAGGAATCGGCGCGGCGACCAAGGCTTGGACGGTATTTCGCACAATTGTAATCGGGGCGTTAGCAGAGCGAAGCTTGGCGTTCTCAATTACCTCCTCCGCCGGGAACAGCCATGCCAACTTCTTGAGACTACTGTCCGCAAGAATGTGCTGCAGGTTGCGCCCAATAACCCTGATGATATGCTCGTAAGTAACCCGATCCCAAATGTAGATTTGAACTGTAGCGTCATCTGCTATTTTAGTCGCATCGCTTAACGACTTCTGGAGATAGGCAAGAAAGTTGAGGAACTCTCGTGTCTCGGACTCGGGGCTACGAGTATCATTGATAAAGACTTGAGCCTCGACCTTTTCGGTCTGCCCATTGAAATATGAAAACCCACCGATGCCAAATGCAAGTGTCAGGCCGCTGCCCACATCAAAGTCGGCAGAGAGGTACAGACTGAGGTCCGACCAGCTCGGAAGAACCGCCGAGGTACCAGAGCCGCTAGGAATAGTGCTGACACCGCTCTCCAACGACTGCGCCCTACCTGCCACCACCGTCCTAGTGGCGCGTAGTTTAGGATGGCAATCAAATGCGATGTCGTCGGAAGTCAACGAGGCTAGAGACTTCGCCTGTTGCAGGTTAATGTCCCCGAGCGCACGACGCGCTCCTCTGGGCAAAAAGGCAATGGAGCTCAGGTGCCCGTCCGCTGCCGCTCGCGGCATGCAGTGGTCAGGATGAGGCACAACGGAGGGCTTCCAGCTGTATCCCAAATATTCGCACCCGCTGCAGGCGGTACTGACATGATAATCTTGCTGACGCCACGACTTCGCGAGCACGTCGCGCAGCTCTACATTAAAGAAGAATCTGAGCCGAGGAGAAAATACGTCGATCTCCAGAGTCTCGATATCATCCGTGAGTGCTACCTGCAACTCGTCCAAAGTCGGTACGGTAGCGGCATCACGTTTCGCCGCCTGCAATTGAACGATGGCTGCGGCTTCATGCGAGCCTGGCCAGATTGCTGCCTCGGCGACCACCGCATAGCGATCAGCGAACCCATGATCCTCCAACCAACCCGCCAAGGCTAAGGAGTAGTAGGTAATTTCCGCAAAATAGGAGGCGCTTGGCTCAGCCGTCATCTTGATGTCGATAACACGTAACCCGATACGACCATCACTGACACATACCGAACCGTCCGCCTTCACTATACGTTCGACTTTTTTCGGTGCAAGAACCTGGATCAGATCAGGGATAAGCTTACTGAAGGCAAGATCATGCATCGCAATCATTTCCTCGATGCCCATCGCCTTTTTGAATGACTCGCCTACCCCGAAGGCGGGACGCACAAGGAATACTCCCGGAAGGGCCTTCCCAATGACCTCTATCAATTTCTGATCTTGGAAGTCGCCCTTGGTTTTTGTGCCAATTACCGCAGAGTTTCCAAACGTCGTCTCTAGATCCTGCAGCTTCTTCTGCTCCCAGCGCCCCCCCTCTTCAGTAAGGGCGTTAATTCCCGTTCTGCCCACCGCTTTCGGGGGCATACCCAGAGCAATTCGCTCAGGTTCGTATGCCTTTGTATGGGGATAAAGCATCAACGCCAATTGGCGAGGACAGCCAGTGCGAAAATAGTTACTGACAACACGCTTACTTAAATACGGCATTGGCATCCCCTTCCAAACTCGAAATTTACTTCAAGAGCACAATGCATCCCCAAGGGATATAGGCTGCCGCTGATTACTCTTCTTCCCTTTGGCAAGCGCCCGACCGACAAGAAACGCTCTTTTCAGGGCGACGGCGTCGATACCGTTAAACGGGATCGCTAGCTCGCCATATCGCTCACACCACTCAGCCACTGCTTGTTCCGCATCAGCCAAATCACCCGGCGTGACTGTAAGTTCGGTAAGTGATACCCGGCGTCCACGCCGCAAAATAAAGATTGCATCCCAAAGACCACGATGCCCCTGACCATGCAAGCCCATTCCAACTTCACCCGGCATTGGTAAAACGCGCGTAACATAAAGACCTGATGCTGCAATTGCTTCAGCAAGCGCCAGCCATGCCGGCACCTCGGTGTGCCTGTAACTAAATGCAACAATACCTTTTGGTCGGAGTACTCGATGTATTTCCTGAAACGCCTGCCCAAGCCCAGATATGAATTTTTTCACGCTCTCAGATTGCTGTTTTCGCGCCACTAGGCTTTCATTGGTTACTTGGACTCGGGATAGATTCTTGATACTGCCCAAAGCCTTTAACCAAGGTGCGAAAAATTGCGCCAGTTCAGAATACGCTATGTTGTCAAAATACGGAGGATCCGTCATGACGACATCAACTGATGAATCAGCTAGAAAAGCGAGCGATCGGGCACTTCCCAGATGGATCGAGCCTTTACGTTTCGCTGGGATGGAAGGTACAGCCACAAACTGGGCATCACCTGTCGGCTCTTTTGGTGAGCGGGCGTAAGCTGCCGCCTGACTTAGCTTTCGCACCGTATTAGGAAAACTCCCCCTACCTGTTCGCTCGATCCACGGGTTGAGTTCCACGGGACGCTGGATATGGCGGAAAGCTCTGACTGAGAAGACAGGCGTCAATCGTCGCCAGCCATGAGCATAGGACGCCATCATGCAGTTAGTTGTCAGATGATCGCTAAACGCCATCGCAATAGCGGAGCGCACAGGCTCTTCCAATCCACGGATCTCTTTCAACAGTAGTGCTAGATGCAGCAGCTGGCGATCATTGAACAACTCAGTCCAGCGCCGATAGCCATAAGAGACGAGCCGATTGTCAGACCAGCCGTCGGCCTCAATCGCATCAACCGGCAGCTCGAGGAGTCCATCCGACAAGCCACTGGCAAGAGCTGCGGATGCAGCGCTGTATTGTTGCAGGTCTTCATCGGTAGCCCGACGAAGTGTCCGCTGAGCGATCGGGATTACACGCCGATCCTCAGCTCTGCGAACGGTTTCTACGGCAAATAGCCGCCACTCAGGCAAGCCCACCCGGCGACCACGCTCGATCAAAGACTCGGTATGCTCGCATCTAGGACAGACTACGTAACCGCCCTTACCTGGACCAGTATCACATACCGTATTTTTTCCGCAATATCCGCAATCGAACTCCGCGGCCCCTGCGGGAAGTACCGCGATCTCATTGCAATGCGAGCAGATCGCATATCGTGTTTTGCCATCATCAGAAAGGATGAAGTTGGGATGAGCGTCGAATTCAGCATCACAAGACGCACACGACACATGCTGAACCCAGAAGTGATGTAGGACAACATCATCTCCTGAACGATGGAACTTCTCCACCTGTGTGCCGACCCGACTCTTTAAAGTCTCGAGGGCCTGCTGCAGGTCTGGCATGTCGGCTGCGTCGAGTTCAAGTTGGCTCACAGCACACGCTACTGGATCGACATCACAGCCGTATGCAGTTGCACCAAGACGAGACGCCTCGAACACGGAGGTCCCGCCACCAACGAAAGGATCTAGGACCGTAGAGCCGCTGAGGTTTGCCGCCCCATAGTACAGAGCATCAAAGTCAGCACCAGGCGCATTAGTGACACCGATCAGCAAGCTTCGGAAGACGGAGGGAAGGCGTCGCGCAAACCATTTATGAGCAGTGTAGATTGGTCTCGGTCGGCGCCCATCGCGCAGCGCAAATCGCACGAGAGCATCAACTGGGATCTCGTCAGCTTCAGCAAGCGTAACCGATGGGATGGACAGTCCCCTTTTGCTTGGCAGAGCCGGAGACGCCGCCGTGTTCCGAGTGTTGGATTCACTCACCAAAAATCAACTCACATCAGGTCGTAAAAGCATCAAGGGCCAGCTTTGCAGATCAGCTGAGGTGATAAGTGCCACCGATGCCAATGCAGCCCCATTAATAGTCTTGGATTTTATCCTGAAGAGCGCTACGGGTCACGGTGCGCAGCTCAATACACCCAGACATCGTAGGTGTGAAGCAGATAAATTTATTAGGCGCACTGCTCCTTGAATAGAGTCTAGGGCTTCGAGGGCCTTCAACGACGTCTCGATCCTCGGCCTCTGATCCCCCCCTACCTGAGTGACACTGACGCAAGGTAGATAATGCACACCGCAAGGAATAGCCCTGATCCAAACCCACGACGCTTCCCAAATCCTTCAAGCGCGAGGCGGTAGTCCGCTTCGTCATGGCGCCGGGATACTGGGTACGAAGTGAGGTTTCGCGCCATCAAGGCGCTGGCTGGTCGCTATACTGCAGCTCCGATGCACCAGCTCCTGAAGGTGTCGCACAGTGGCTTCTACGCGCCACGCTGGAGATGACCGCTGGAAGTCGGCAGAACCGCAGGCGCAAATACTATTATGCCCGGCTCAGAGCAGCAGATACTACGCCCATGACTGCCGAACCCTGCTTCAGCGCCTTCGAATAGCCCCAGAGAACTGCTGGGACGCTGTACAGACACCAAAAATGCTTTCCGCTTCGCCGGAATTGAACAACTTGGTCAAGAACCCATCTCTAGTCGGGCAGGTGGAATGCTTCCATAATCTGTCCCTCGCGTACCTTTAGCGCCAGTGTTACCGGTCTTTGCTGCTCAAACCCCACCTGTGCAATACGGATAAAGGATTTCGAGCATTCCTTTTCGAACTCGGGAAGTGTGTGCTTCCCCCATGCGCTCAGGCGAATCCGATTTGCATGGATTGTCGTCCTGGAATCAGTTACCGCAGCCAGATTGCCGATTCGCCTTTCCATCGCCTGCATGAAGCGATATGTGGGGCCCGAGCGAGATAGAAACTGCTCGATTACAACCTCCAGATCCTTCTGACGTTTCGCCGCCATGGATGCCGCCTCCCTGAACGTACCCAGCAACTGGCAAGCGACCAGACGAGCTGCCATGCACAGTTGCCATTGCTCCAACGGAGACTCCAGCTTTTTCTGATGCTCAAGCAAGGCATCGGTAAGCCCTGTACTTCCAAAAAGACTAGTATCTTTCTGCTCAGCCACCTCATCTGCAAGACGCCCAATCTGAAGCTCCAGGTGTTTCTGCACAGCCACCAGATCAACTTCGCAGCGCTCCAGCTCATTGCAGACGGATGATGAGGCTTCTCCGGCCATCACTACAGGCGCCACATTTCGCAGATAATCAATTCGTCCAATGATGATCGCCCGACGCTCGTCCTCCAGAAACTCCTGAATCCTCTGAACGCCTTCCCTGATCTCGCTCAGCTTGGCACTAATATCAGCCAGATGCTTCTGGGCAACAGCAATGGACGCAATCTGGAACAGCGCACCACTCGCGACAAGGTTCTTGAGGCGGTCGTCCTCAAAAAAGCGGCCATGGCTTCTGAAGTTTCCTTCGACATCACGCGTGAAACCCCGCAGGCCATTACCATCGGCAGCAGCAGCCAAAGGACCATCGACCACCACACGCAGGTATCGATGGCCTGCAACCTCCATCCCGGCTAGAGCACTGGGAACAGCCTGGAGAAGGGGGGCCAGCCGGTCGACATGGGCACGCCCGCAACCCAATGGATTGACCTCGGAGAGATCCACGTGATCCGGCAGACTGTCTATAACCACCAACGGCCTCTCTGCAGAGCTGCCAATCAGGATCGCCGAAGATGGGTATCCCTCGGCGCCCGTATTCGAATCGAGTTTATCCATACAGTCCAATCCCTGCCTGGGTAATGCTCAGCTCGCACCTTTATTTGCAGCAAGATGCTTATGCCGAATGATTGAAATAAGAACAACGGAGGGGATGGTAACCCTCAAGGCCTCTCCGGAAGCCTTGTAAGCCCCCCACCCGGCCAAAAGTGCAACACCGGCTGCAGCGCTCGCTGCGCCCCCCAATGCTGCACGGCCAGCGATCCCGCTGGCGACCAGCCGAAGAAGCGAGGGCGCCGCAGCCAACCCCATCACCCAGTTGGTTCCCCGACCAAGGATAATCTTCAGGATGGTAGCGAAACTGTAAAGACCGGAATCCAGCTCGAGAAAATCATCTCGGTACCTCTGACGCTCCTCCTCATCCATGCGTTCCCATGCCTTCTTGCAGAGAGAGGTCAGTATCCTGCCCTCGGCACTCAGCAGCGACTCGTCGGATCCGACCTTCAGGCCAAGAGAGTCAGCTACATCAGTCACGATCGTACGGTATTCCACACCGTTGCCCCGAATGAGGTTCACAACGCTGTTTCCGCCAAAAAGCTGGAGCTCCGAGATTATCAGCCTGATGACGTCCTCGTCATAGCGGTGCAACCGCCCGGCATCGAGCAACGCTGCCTTCGAGCTGCTCGAGAGCGACAGGCGCCCCTTTCCGTTATCGGTCAGTACGTTCACCAATACATCCAGATCATGAGGCTCCGCCTTCATCAGAAGCGTAAGCAGGTCGAGGTCATTTCCAATATCAAGTGCAATCGACATGGGGAGTCCAAATTTCCACAGAATCGGCAAATACCGAACATCAAACAAGACAGGCTGTTGCGACGACCCTGGACCAGCACAGGGACATCGAGCGCCAACCACTAAAGGTTTCGGACAATGTTCCGATAGAGGGAACAGGTTGCAAATCAGCATACAGCAGACCAATGGCCAGTTGCCATGACACTGAGCTTCGCGTCATGCTGACATTCAAGGACTACAGGTCAAGGATGCCCATTTTGCCCCTCTCCCTCCTCGTTCGGGCCGCTGGATACCGAATTGTCAGAGACTCCCTGTGCTTCTGCCCCTCTTCCAGAGCAGTCCGCGGGCTGACACCCAAGCGCTTGCTCACACAATCGAAGGGAACTGCAGGCGACCAAGCTCCTGACGCCTGCGACACATGATGTCGCGCCCCCGAGAAATCATCTTCCGCCCTTCATCAGACGAGTCGTCCAGAGCCAGGAAAGAGATAATGTCGTCCAAGGAATATCTGTACCGCAAGCTCAGGCCCGAGCTTCTCAAGCCGGAATCCCCCCCCCCGGGCAACGAGGAGAAGCCTCGCAGCATAGAACCACGATTCACTCTGGAGCGAGATGTGGTGCTATCCGCGAACGCGAAGCAACAGCTCGATGAGGCTATTGGAAAGATCCACAATCACCAGACCATCTATGTCGACTGGGGTTTCGGAGAAGTCGATCCCTGTGGCTCCGGCACTCTGCTCAATTTCCACGGAGCACCAGGCACCGGCAAGACGCTGAGCGCAGAAGCCTTCGCCGGTACTCTGGGCAAGCGGATCATCACCGCCAGCATTGCCGATTTGGAAAGCAAGTTCATGGGAGACACGGCGAAGAACATTGCACTCCTGTTCGAGGCCACACGCCAGGAGGATGCCGTGCTGTTTCTCGATGAGGCGGACACACTCCTGGGAAAGCGCCTCTCATCCGTAACGCAGGGAATAGACAACGAGGTCAACGCCATGCGTTCGACCCTGCTGATCGAACTGGAGAAACACACCGGTATCGTGATCTTCGCCACCAACTTCGCCCGCAACTACGACACTGCCTTCGTAAGCCGCATTTCCCAGCACATCCACTTCGAACTGCCTGGTCATGACGAGCGCCATGCCATCTGGTCTCGCATGCTAGTCCCCGGCATCCCTCTCGGAGAGGATCGGACTCAGCTGCTCGATGCATTGGCGACACTTTCCGATGGGCTTTCGGGACGAGAAATTCGCACCTGCATGCGCCTCGCACTTCCCAAGCCACTTATGAGCAATGGTGGCGGAGTATTGGTCCGCGCCCATATCGAAGATGCAATCCTGCAGTTGAAAGCAACACAGAAAAGCCTTCAGGGCTCACACCCTGACGATCAGAGCGCACAACTCGGCGCGGCAAGAAAATTACTCGGAATCAGCAAGGGAGATGTAACGAATGGGGCTCATTAGTTGGCTAGGGGATACCTTCGACAGGGTGTGCGAAGGAGCGAAAACAATGGTGAGAGCTGCCAAGAAGGTTGCAGCGAAGACAATCGAATGGCTTGCAACGGAAGCCGAAACTTTCGTCGGGGAAGTCAAGTCCCTCTACCAAGCAGCCAAACCCTACATTGCCAAGGTTCGGTATGGCTTGACCCTCGCTGCCAAGACAGTTCCCTGGCCCTGGCTCAGAGTCGCTGCAGGAAAGCTTGAGCGAGCACTTGCCTTTATCGAGCACTTGGACAATCACCCCTTCGCAGCAAAGGTACAGTCGGCCATCGACTGGGTAATCGCCAAGGCCCGCGAACTACAGAAACACCTGCTCAATGAACAGGAAGTCCGCGAGGCAGAAACTCGCGCAGAAGACCTTGAACAGGCCATCGCGCAGGTGCCGGATGCGGAAAAATCAGCCTTGCGTGCGGCCGCCCTGATCAACCGTTACCTGCTGATCAAGGCAAGAACCGCACAACTGGTGGACTCCGGGGACTTTTTGGATTTCGAACACTACCTCCGTGTAAGGGCAGTGCAAAAACTGCTACTGGCCTATGAGGAGCAGATGACGAAACTGGAAGACATCGAAGCGGTTAACGACGAACCCCTGTTCATCATTGACGTCGCCTTTGCACTGGTCAGCAAGCGGGCTCAGCTTGACGATGCAGCCCTCCAACGACTGGACGAGGTAACCATTGGCCACTTCGGAAAGCCGGTCATACCATTTGTCTTCGAGGAAATGATCAATACCTGGAGCCTTGATCTGCAGAGTCTCGAACAGGCCTGGGACACGCAGAACAAGACCGTGGCCAAGGACAAGGTTCTCAAGCGTCGGCTCGAACTCGAGCAAGACCTGGAGCCACTCCCTGCTGACGAGGCGGTCATGCTTAGTACGCTCAACGTTACGTTGCCGCAGGACGAAGCAAGGCTTGCCAGTCTGGGCAACGACGTTCGCGCCAAGCGCAACTATGTCTATGCCGCAGAAGGATTCCTGCAGCTACTGGAGAAAGACGAACAGCAGCTTCTCGCCAATGGAGAAGAGTACCTCGCAGAATTCGGTAGCCAGATAGGCGTCATCCTGATTCGCTGCGCTCAGAACAATGTGAAATGGGAAAGCCTGAGTGAGGATGAACAGGCACTCATCATTGACTTTGCCAACATCTTCGAAGCCGACTGCCATGCACGGACAGAGGCATTCAAGACAGTGGAGGTTGCTGCGTGAACGGGGAGATTGTCAGCTTTCTCACTCCCTCTCCCGAGCACGGGATCGAAGTAGTGTTCTTTTCCATCATCGCTGGCAGCACCATTATGTCGCTGCTCACATCTGAGCTGCAGGGGCGCCCTGCCGCCTGGGAGCGCAACTGGCAGGGCGGTTCCCGTTCGGCTGCCCTGGACATCGAGCATGGCTCGATCAGTGAACTGAGCCATGCGGTAGCTACGCTGGCCGAGCGAATTGCCGTGAACCTGCCCGGTCTGCTGCTTATCTTCGGCCTGCTTGGCACCTTCCTGGGTCTGGGGCTGGCTCTGGACAAGGCATCGTCAATCCTGCAGGGCAACGATGACTCCCTTAACGCCATGAGTTCATCACTATCGCAACTGACAGGAATGATGAAAGACCTAGGCACCAAGTTCAAAACCTCGACCTGGGGAATCATGGCCTTCATCACTCTCAAACTCTGGGAGTCAGCCAGATGGTCTGCGGATAGTCGGCGCGTGAACTGGTGCCTGAAGATGATGAAAAACGTCATCGATCAGGAACGGGCCCGGCACCGTGCAGAAAGAGAAAAACAGCAACTCGAGGCACATGAGGTACTTGAGCGCACTGGCCAATTGGTGGTCGAGTCGATCACCTCCCAAAGCATCACTCTGTCCGATGAACTTCGGCAATTGAAAGCCATCGCCTTCCAGCAGGGCCAGATACGCCAGGAACTGATCAGGTACCTGACGAAAAGCCTCAAGTCCGTCGACACGCAACTTGCCGAGCAGCATCGACAGCTTGAGAACATTTCCGGACATGGCTTCCGCTCGGCCGACCTCCTGGAAGAGTTCGTGGGCAGCAGTCGTGACAACCTCCAGGCTTTGCAGCAGGCAGGATCCACCATGGGAAGTGCAGCTCTGGAAGTCGCCAACTCGGCCGCGGCACTTCAGCATGGAGTAGATGCCCTGGGCCAGCGCATGAATCAGGTTCTGGACAGTATGCAGGCCGACCTCAATGGCACCATCAACCGGATGAACGAGGACTTCGCCGGCAATCTGCAAGACATGGGTAGCCAGCTTCAGAACACCATCGGCCATCTCGGGCAGGTCATGGACAGCATCAAGTCCGACCTCGGCCAGACCATCGAGGCGATGAGTAACGACTTCAAGCGCAGCACACTGGAGATGGCAGATCAGCTCGGCAACGCCACTTCGGAAATCTCCGGCGCGATCACCCATCTGAACGAGAATGTCGGCGGTGTCATGGCCGAGGTAAAACAGACCACCGTGCAGGCAAACGAGATACAGAAGAAGACCAGTGTCGGCTTTGTACAGACCAGTGACAGCCTGAACGCTGCCACTGTCGCGATGACAGAGCGGATGAATGAGCTGGGTCGAGAAATCAAGAGCGGTCTCAGCGCAGTTTCGAAGAGCAGCGTGCAGGTACAGAGGATCATCTCGAAGCTAGATAGCTTCCCTGAACTTCCCCGTCAGTTCCAGGATCTGGCCGATACGGCAAAATCGGGTAATGAAAGGCTGGACACCCTGGTCACCTATCTGGACCGGATAACAACGATGACCCATGGAATTCCGGATAACATCCAAAGACTGAATGGCATTGCCAGTGAGGCGTTGCAGGCACTTGAGCGTACACACCAGTCGGTAATCAAACTGCGGGAGTCCTCCTCTGAATCGCAGCCCGATCAACAAAGCCTGATCCCAGCCTGACATGAAAGAGAAGCCCAATGAATGGATTTCCGTCTCGGACCTCATGTCCGGAGTAATGGCTGTAATCATGCTCATGCTGGTGGTTTCCGTTTTGCAGAACAAGGCCGCGGAGGCAGCCATGCGAGCGGAGAAGCTGGAAATGGAGGCGACCCGCAGGGCAGAAAGAGAGCAGGGTGCCGCAGCGCAGCAGGCCAGAATCACGAAACTGTTGGAGGAGATGCAGGCAGATCTCAGCCAGCAGGGTGAAACGGATCTGGTGGACATTGACATCAGAAATCGCCGCCTGACTCTTCCCGACAAGGTCTTCGCACGAGGAAGTGCATGCATCACCGATGAAGCCCGTCAGGCTCTGAATCGGCTAAGTACGCGAGTGGCCACCTTTGTATCGAATGACAGGCAGGCTCGGGTGCTCGTCGAAGGTCATACGGACAATGTTCAGGTATCGCGACCTGTGGTTGATTTCATCCGCTTCTGCACAGTCTACGATGACAACTTCACGCTATCCGCCGCCCGAGCCAGGGAGGCTCGCAAGTTACTCATACAGGCACTGAACGAAGAGCAGGCAAAACGTGTGATAGTTGCCGGTTATGGCGACTCTCACCCTCTGGAAGGCAAAGATCCGGGAGATGCGCAAAACCGGAGGGTAGAAATTCAGCTCAGCCCCTCAGGTTCAGGCAAGGCAGCGGACGGTAACTGACCGGCGACGAACATCACCATCAGTCACCTACTCCCCCTGATGACCTGTACCCTGATCTCGTTTGTCGGCATCATCGGGCAGAAAGCCAGCATTCTGATAGCGCAGTAACACAGTTGAGCAACAGGGATATGGAAGATACCGTGCAGGTCGTGGCGTCTGGCCGAAAAATTGATCGCATCACGCGGCTCGTGCATTGGTCCGGAAGCACACCGACTGTTGTGTATAGAAAAAGAATCTGGCCCATTACGGACAGCTGTATTCATCTGGACGGGGCGAGCGACGTGCCCGTGACACCGGAGGCCTCCCACCCCGATGCCTGGACACAGCTGATTGCACGATTGCTTCCGAATTCTCTGCCAACTGATCAGGGAGAATGTGCCGAGCGGCTCCGCGCCGATTTCAGGGACCATCTTCCCGATGGGATTGTTCAGGCGATCTCCCTACTTGTCTCACTGGGACATGAAATCGAAGCTCGTGAACTGCTTGTGGACTTTCTGGAGCAGGCTCGCTCTCCCGAGCGTGTCAAAAGGCTGGTGAAGCTTCTGCTGCTATTCCGAAGGAGCCCCCCTTCTTCCCCTGCCGCGAATACTGATAAGCCGGTAGTCACGCCCCAAAGGCCAATTACCACGCCGGAGCCCGGACTCGAGGGGGATGAGCTGTCTACACTAGACTGGATACCGGAACCGGAAAGCCAACTGCCATCAGTTGACGACACTTATCTGAAAGCCGAAGCAAGATCAATCCAGGCAGGAATTGGAGCCCATGCGACTCTGGAGAACGGTCTTGTCATCGCGGGTCTTGGCGAAATACCGGACGAGCAGGAGTGGGAAATTGCCGCCCCGGTTGCAGAGCCGTCGAAACGGCCGGCCAGCGAGGGAGACAGCCTGCTAATGCAGAGGACACTGAGCCTTGGCAGTACGGCCCTGGATGTTCTCAGATACTTTGCAGACAACCCGGGCGACAAGGCTGCCCACGTCGAGCAGGTGCTGGGATACTCCTTGCCCGTCGTGAACAGTCTGCTCAACGGAAAGTTGAACCAGTACCTGCAGAGAAGCAGTTCCGGAGGCTGGGCCTGCCAGAGCTGGGTACCGGATATTCTTGCTGCTCTGGATGGCGAATCTTGACTACCTGTCACCTCGCCCGGTCAGCGCCCAGTTACGAAGCCTCAAGCTGCTCAACCAGAGCTGCCAGTGCAACCTCTGGAGTCTTGAGCTCACACTCCCAGATAATCAGGACTCGCCATCCTGTGCGAGCAAGCTCCTCCTGGGCCCGCCGGTCTCTCTCGACATTCCCCCGAAGCTTTTGCGCCCAGAAATCGGCACGGGTCTTGGGCAACACGGCAAATCTGCATCCTTCGTGGTGGTGCCAGAAGCAGCCATGAATGAAAATACAGGTTCTGAAGCGTGGAAGCACAATATCAGGACGCCCCGGAAGATCCTTGCGATGCAGCCGGAAGCGATAGCCCCGGGCATGCAAAAACTTCCGAACCGTCATTTCCGGCCTGGTATCCCGGCCCCTGATACCGGACATCATTCGGGATCGCGTCGCACTGTCGACGATATCCATTCATACCTTCTTTCAACAGCGTGAGTTCATGAATCGTAGTTATCCCATCCAGGTCGTCGATCTCTTTGCAGGGCCTGGCGGACTTGGGGAGGGCTTTTCCTCCCATACAAGCGATGGCGAAGGGACCTTCGAGATCAAGGTCTCGGCCGAGATGGAGACATCTGCAAGATCCACCTTGCGCCTCAGGGCATTCTACAGACTTCTGAAACGAGAGCTCCCGGAAGCGCTGGAGGACTACTACAACTTCTGCGAAACCGCAGACGTTACCGAGCCTTATACCGACAGGAGTCTTGCAGCATGGCGTCAAGCCGACAGCGAGGCCCAGCTGCTCGAACTCGGTACTCCCGAAGGCAACTCCCGTCTGGATGCCCTGCTTGAAACACGTCTTGACGACTCCAAGCCCTGGGTGCTGATCGGCGGCCCGCCGTGTCAGGCCTATTCAGTAGTGGGACGAGCAAGAAATCAGGCCAAGTCGGATTACCGCGCAGAGGATGATCGCAGACACTTTCTCTACCGGGAGTATCTGAGGATCATCCAGAAGAAACGACCGGCTGTCTTTGTCATGGAGAATGTGAAAGGCATTCTCTCGTCACGTGTTGGCGGCCAACAGATGTTTCCGAAGATTCTGAGGGATCTCGCTGACCCAGACGCTGCCTTCGGAGAAAGTGGCAACGGGCCGAAGTACCGGATCTGCTCCCTTGTCGCCGATGACATCTATGAGAGTGGAGCCGAGCCCGACAGCATCGATCCCACCAACTACATCATTCATGCCGAAAAGTACGGCGTACCGCAGGCCAGGCATCGAGTGATCCTGCTGGGGGTGTCGGAGGAATATCTGGGAGCCCTCGGGGACCACAAGCTCATGCCCTCGGTCGGCCCGAACATCGAGCAGGTGATCGGGAACCTTCCACCACTACGCAGCACCCTGACACGGCAGCCAGACTCCCCCGATCAATGGAGTGATGTCGTCCGCCAGCATCTTGCGGAACTGGCCCATGCCTGCAGAGAGCAGGCCAAGACCGATGTTGAACGCATAGCGCTGGCCAGCCATCTGGGAGTACTGGCAAGGAATTTTAGCAGGAAGGCCGACAGCAGGGGTGGACTCCGCGTCCTGAAAAGAAGTGATGGGAGTGGAGTGACCGGTACCCATCTGGATCAATGGCTTCCGGATAATCGCCTAAGGTACTGGCTCAATCACGAGGCCCGAGCCCATATGAGCTCCGACCTCCGACGCTACGTGTATGCAGCAGTTTTTGCCCAGGCAAGAAAGGATACGCCCAAGGGTCACCACGACTTCGACCTTCCGGGCCTCGAACCCGATCACAAGAACTGGAAGAGCGGAAAGTTCAGTGACCGGTTCCGTGTACAGCGCGCCGGCATTCCGTCTACCACCATTACCAGCCATATCGCCAAGGATGGGCACTACTTCATTCATTACGACCCAACCCAGTGCCGAAGTCTGACGGTACGCGAGGCAGCACGACTGCAGACCTTCCCGGATAACTATTTCTTCCTCGGGAACCGGACGCAACAGTTCCACCAGGTGGGCAATGCGGTTCCTCCCCTGCTCGCCAGGCAGATTGCCGATGTAGTGGCAAGGATTATCCGAGGAGGTAAAACCGCAGGTCAGCCGGCAAGGCTTCCGGCACGTCAGTTCAGCATGTTCGAACTGGAGAACTAAGTTGATGTCATCTCCATTCAGGAGCAGGAGTGCTCCTCCCAAGGCCAGTGCAATGGTAGAGGCCCTGCGTGGCCTGGGATACAACACGCAAACTGCTCTTGCCGACATCATCGACAACAGTATTGCTGCAGGAGCTACCGAGATTCGGCTGGAATTCCTCTGGGCCGAGAACCAGAGTCGAATCTTGTGTCTGGACAACGGCCGAGGAATGTCGTCCGGAGAGTTGGACAGAGCCATGAGACTGGGAGAGCGCAGCCCTCTGGAGGAGCGCTCGGTCACGGATCTTGGGCGTTTCGGGCTGGGACTCAAGACCGCATCGTTCTCCCAGTGCCGAAGGCTGACAGTCGCAACCCGGGGCACAGACGGTCTTCAGTCCCTGCGATGGGACCTCGACTATCTCGCAAACAGCCCCGACGACGGCTGGCATCTGCTGGAGGGCGCCCACCCGGGTTCAGAAACATATTTCGACAGGCTCTCTCCCGATGCGTCCGGCACCCTCGTGCTTTGGGAGGAGCTGGACCGGATTGTGACACCGGGAAGTACCTCAAGGGACTTTCTCAGTCTTGCGGTCAAGGTTGAACAACATCTTGGCATGGTGTTCCATCGATACCTCGAGGGCACCAGACCACGCCTTCGAATCCTGCTGAATGGACATCCGGTCAAACCATGGGATCCCTTCATGACGGATCATCCCGGGAAACCTTACAACCCCCCGGCCTTCAAACATCTCACCTACCGTGGCGTGGAGGCCGAATGTCATGTACTTCCCCACAAGGACAGACTGAGCGACACGGAGTTCGAGCGGCTCGCAGGCCCCGAAGGATGGACCGCCCAGCAGGGGTTCTATGTCTACCGCAACGGGCGCCTGCTTGTTGCAGGCAGCTGGCTGGGGTTGGGCTCGGGGAGGTCCTGGACGAAGGACGAGGCACATCGTCTTGCCCGAATCCGCCTGGACATCCCCAACTCGGCAGACACCGATTGGAAGATCGATATTCGCAAGTCTACCGCCAGGCCTCCAGTCTATCTCCGGACCTGGCTGACTACCCTGGCGGAAGAGACGAGGGCTAGAGCACGTCGTGCCTTTGCGCATCGAGGCAAACCTGTGCTGATGGGCAAGCGGCAGGTTGTCGAGGCCTGGAAGGTCGAGAACCTTGCAAAGGGTATTCGCTATCGGATCGACAGCGAGCACCCTGCAATAAGAGCCGTCCTCGATGACGCGGGAACTCTGCTACCCCAGATCAAGGCTATGATGCGGGTGATCGAGGAGACCGTACCCGTACAGCGGATCTGGATCGACACGGCAGAGAACAAGGATACCCCCTGCACCGGATTCGATCAGGCCCCATCCGAAGAAGTCTGCGAAATTCTCAAAATCATGTATCGCAACCTTGTCGAGAAGAAAGGCTATTCCAGCACTTCCGCCAAGGAGCAGCTGCGCGTAACAGAACCCTTCCATGCCTTTCCCGCGCTGGTGGACGCCCTACCCGACACCCTTTAAGGAGCACTGCCTCATATGTCCGAGGAAAACAAGTGGAGTGTGATCAAGTTCGTCCAGGAATTGTTGCTGGACGAGCAGGACAAGTCGGTCATCACCCCTACCCTGATCTCCCAGAAGATCGACTTGGTGCTGAAAATCATGCCGAACAAGGCTGAAGGCCTTGACCGCGATGCCATCATCGAGGAACTCATCCGGCGATTCAGTATATGGGTCGGGGATGAGGGATCGCTAGTCAACATGGAAGGACACATCCCGTGGCTGACCAGCGAACGCAAGCAGGATTGGCGATACTGGCGGCGTTATCGCGAGCTGCAGGAAAAAAAACTTCCATGGAAAGCCGTTGAGGCTCTCGACAGGACTACTGACAGCACCCTATCGATGCTTGAAGATCCTCTTCGAGAAGGTACCTGGGACAGGCGTGGCATGGTTGTCGGACACGTACAGTCAGGCAAGACGGCCAACTACACAGGCCTGATCTGCAAGGCTGCCGATGCCGGATACAAAATCATTATTGTACTGGCAGGGCTCCACAACAACCTTCGATCACAGACACAGATGCGATTGGACGAAGGCTTTCTCGGCTATGAGACCAGTGCTGTGACGGGAAAAGGTCAGCGCCCGATAGGTGTAGGACTGATCGATGCTTCACACGACCTGCGCCCCCAATACGTGACAAACAGGACGGAAACCGGCGACTTCAACATTCGATTTGTCAGAAACCTGGGAATCTCCCCGGAAAGTAAGCCCTGGCTGTTCGTCGTCAAGAAGAACAAGGCAGTTTTGGCCAGGCTGCTGAGCTGGATTCACAGGCACGTAGCCAATACCGCTGATCCGGATACCGGTCGCAAGCTGGTTACCCATCTCCCTCTGCTGGTCATTGACGATGAGGCGGACCACGCGTCGGTAGATACAGGCGAAGAGGTGGTCAATGTCGAAGGAAAACCCGACCTCGAACACGAGCCCACCGCCATCAATGGCCTGATTCGCCGGATTCTGCACTCGTTCTCGAGAAAGGCCTACGTGGGCTATACCGCCACACCATTTGCCAACATCTATATCCACGAGAGAGGTGAAACCACTCGGGAAGGCCCGGATCTGTTCCCGGCGGCCTTCATCACCAACCTGGCCGCCCCATCCAACTACATTGGGCCGTCAAGGGTCTTCGGGCTGGAGGGGGAAAATGGGCGAGTCGGCGATCTGGACCTCGTCAGAGTAGTGTCTGACCATTGCTCGGAGGATGGCAAGAAAGGCTGGATGCCCGCTGGCCACAGGAGTACCTATGCCCCTACGGATGAAATGCCAGACTCCCTGCTCGAGGCTATCCATGCCTTTGTACTGGCCTGCACCATTCGGCAATTACGGGGACATGGCGCAGAGCACAGCTCGATGCTTGTTCACGTTACACGGTTCAACCAAGTGCAACAGCATGTCCACCGACAGGTCGAGGATTACGTCCTTCATCTCAAGCACTCCCTCACGCTCCGTATCAACCATGAGAGCACTCTCGACGAGTTGCGGTGCCTTTGGGATAACGATTTCCTGGCTACCAGCCAACGAGTGGCAGAGCAGACAGCTGATGACAATTATCGGGCCTCATGTAACTGGGGAGATATCGAGGCTCTGCTACCTGAGGTGCTTGATCAGATCGATGTAAGGATGATCAACGGCACTGCCAAGGACGCTCTGGACTATGCGGACAGCGCAACCGGACTGAAGGTGATTGCTATCGGTGGTGACAAGCTCGCACGGGGGCTGACCCTTGAGGGACTATGTGTCAGCTACTTCCTGCGCGCCTCCAAGATGTATGACACTCTGATGCAGATGGGGCGTTGGTTCGGCTACCGCCCGGGATATCTGGATCTGTGCCGTCTGTACACTACGGAGGATCTTGTCGAGTGGTTCGAGCACATAACCGATGCTGCCGAAGAGCTGAGGGCCGAGTTCGACTACATGATTGATAGCGGCCTTACACCCCGCGACTATGGTCTCAAGGTCAGATCCCATCCGGTGCTCATGGTCACGTCACCACTGAAGATGAGGGCAGCCAGAACTCTATATCTTTCCTTTAGTGGCGAAGTCGTCGAGACGGTCAGCTTCTATAGGGATGAGGACAACGTCGAGTCCAACCTCAAGGTCTTCAGAGAGCTTGTTCAGGCCATTGGAACTCCATCCTCAATTCCACCACAGCAGCGCAGTGGCCGGAAGGACAGCTGGAATGGAGCTTACTGGAGCGGAGTCTCTGCCCAACCTGTCATCGAGTTCCTTAGGGGTTACCAGACCCATCCGGATTCCAGGAAGGTTCGCGGCAGCATGCTGGCGGACTTTATCGAGACCATGAATCGGTCCGGGGAGCTCAACTCATGGACCGTAGCAGTCGTCGGCGGTGGAGTCGCGACCCGAACGGAAGATGTTTCCGGCACCTCGGTTCAACGCATGAAGCGGAAGAACAAGTCGTCGGATAGCGATGACAAGTACGCAATCGGTCGCCTGCTGTCTCCCCCGGACGAGGCACTGGACCTGGATGAGGCCGCATGGAGTGCGGCACTCGAGCTGACTCGGCGGGCCTGGAAACCCGACCCGGCACGCGCTCGTAACCTGGAGCTTCCCGACGTTCCCAGCGGTCATTTCATTCGACGTGTTCGGGGACTGGGAGCCGATGGCATAGCACCCCATCCCGAACGAGGCCTGCTGCTGATTTACCTTCTGGATCCGGAAGCTTCTGAACTCAAGGAAGTCCGGGGTCCGGTCGTCGCCTTTGCGATCAGCTTCCCCGCCAGCAACACAACCAAATCGGTGCCCTACATGGCTACCAATATTCTCTGGGAGCAGCAGTATGGCGGCAGTGAGTAACACCGAGATACTCAGTGCCTGGAGGGCTCTTGCCGGCAATCTGGGCACACCCGGCTGGCGATCCATAGACCTGCTTCAGGCCGGCACCTGCAGGGTAAAGCTGGCCAGGCACTCGCCTGGTAACGAGGAAGCCATTCTGGTCGGGTTTTCCAGTGCCCGACTCGCCCCTGCGTCACAGCTGCCACAGGGACAGGGGTTTCGCATGGAGCGGGCCTCACTTGGCGAGGCGGGAGCGCCTCAACAGTGGCTGGCACTTGTCAGACAGCCCGCTGGCAGTCTTGAGCTGTTCGCCGCCGTAGTCGCGGATGTGGCAGCAATGCTGAACACTCCGGGAGAACCGCAGGAAGAGCTGCTGTATCAGCGACTGCTGGGCAGGGTCCGCGGTTGGCAGGAGTTCATGCGCAGGGGACGGGATGGCCTCGGGAAGGAGGCCGAGCAGGGGCTGGCAGGAGAGCTGTGTTTTCTTCGGGAACTGATGAATGCTGGGGTACTGCAGTATTCAGCTGTCAATGGATGGAAAGGCCCTCTCGACGGACTTCACGATTTCCTGCTCGGATCGGGTGCCGTAGAAGTGAAATCCACACTGGCTACGGAAGGCTTTCCCGTCCGTATAGCCTCACTGGACCAACTTGACGACTCCCAGGCCGCGCCCCTGTATCTGGCGGCATTGCGGCTGGAAACAGACAACTCGGGCCTGACTCTGCCCGAACATGTTGTCGATATTCGAAAGCACCTTTCCGTTGATCCTGCAGCCCTGGCACTTTTTGAAAGTGCCCTGCATGAGGCGGGATATCTGGATATGCATGCGGAGTCCTATAACCGGCGCTTTTCCGTCAGAGAGCTTGCGCTTCTATTGGTGGACTCTGAGTTCCCCAGGTTGATCCCCTGCAATGTGCCAGCAGAGGTCCGGTGGGCACAATACGAACTAGACCTTTCATTGCTGACGGCCAACAGTCTTCAGCTGACAGAGGTTCTTCAGAAACTTGGAGCCGTTTGATGGAGCTGGTCGACTTTCTGCGAGAAACGCAGGATGCAATACGGGAAGAGCTTGGCAAGGACATGGCACCGGGCAAGATCCCTGTTTCTGCGGAGGAACTTTTCACTGAACAGGTGATGAACCACATGGCAGAACAGGGCATTACCTTCGATACCAACGTCTGCCACTACGAGGCCAGGGTCAGTACCTTCAAGGTAAAGATCAGTGGTTACTCGGTTTCCGACACTACGGACGAAAATGGATTCCCGGATCGACTGGACCTATTCGTCAGCCTGTACAGAGGGCTTGATGAAATCGAGTCGCTCCCCGATCAGGAAATAGGTCGCGCTGCCACCCAAGGCTTGCAGTTCCTGAGGCTCTGCGCCAGAAATCAGCTTTCCAAGAAGCTCGACGAAACCAACAACGTATTCGCCCTTGCCACAGAGGTCGAGCGTATTTTCGGCAATCTGGACAGCATCAGGGTGTTCGTGATTACCGACGCCAAGGTCAAGACCAGGGATTACGCCCCTCAGGATGTAGAAGGAAAACAGGTCCGGGTCGAGGTCATGGACATCCAGAGACTGTTCAACCACTGGCAGCAGGGGCGTCCGCGCGACGAGGTGGTGGTCAACTTCCAGGACCTCTGCGGCTCGGCTCTGCCAAGCGTGTGGGTTCCAGGATCAGATGATGAGGAATATGACTATGCCCTGACGGCTGTGCCCGGAAATGTCCTGCGCGTACTGTACGAAAAATATGGTCCCCGCATACTGGAGGCCAACGTCCGGTCGTTCCTCGGAGTAAGCAGCAAAGGTGTGAACAAGGGGATTCGCGATACCCTGCGCGACGCACCCGAGCGCTTCATGGCCTACAACAACGGAATCGTGGTCGTAGCCGATGCAGCAAGGCTTGACCGTACCAAAGATGGATCCCTCGGCATCCTGTGGCTGCAGGGCATGCAGATCGTCAATGGGGGCCAGACAACAGCATCCCTGTACTTTGCCAAGAAAAAGCAACCGGACATCAATCTGGAGAATGTCCGAGTTCCAGCAAAGATCATCGTGCTGAAAAGCGGTAACGCCGATGCCGAGGAGCTGATCTCGAATATTTCCCGCTATGCAAACAGCCAGAATGTCGTCAAGCAGTCCGACCTGTCTGCAAACAAGCCATTCCACCGCGAACTCGAAAAGCTGTCGATGCGAACCTTCTGCCCGGACGGGGTCGGCCGATGGTTCTACGAGCGCTCTGCCGGCAGCTACAAGGTGATGCTGGAAAAGGATGCAGCTACAGCGTCCCAGAAGAAAAAACTGCAATCGGATATTCCGAGTGCCCGCAAGCTGACCAAACCCGACCTGGCAAAATTCCTGTTTGCCTGGGACCAGAAACCTTATCTGGTGAGTCTCGGGAGCCAGAAAAACTTCCAGGCCTTCATGGACGAACTGACGGCGCGAGAAGAGGCGGGAGAGGATGTGACTCCGGATGCCGATCAGTACAGGGAAATGGTTGCAAAGGCCATAATCTTCAAGTCTGCGCATCGGATCATCCGTCCTCTCTTCGCTGCGTTCCAGGCCAATATCACCGCCTATACCGTCGCTGTTCTGGCCCTCCAGCTGGGTGATAGATTCAGTTTCGAGAAGGTCTGGCAGGAGCAGGCCATATCACCGCAGTTGCAGAAGCAGATAACGGTGTGGGCACATGAGGTGAATGCCGTGCTGGACAAAGGGGCCAGCGGGAGAATGATCTCTGAATGGGCAAAGAAGCCCGAATGCTGGCAGCAGGTGAGCAGCCATCGCTACTCGGAGAGTCTGTCGGGCATTCCGGAAATAATCTGAACTTCCCACCCTCCGACTGCCGAGTCAGTTTCCCCCACTGATCGGCAGCTTCAACAGAGCGATCTTGCGTTGAAGCTGCTCGACGTGAAAGCGTTCGGCTCTCAGCGCGGCTTCCAGCTCCATCATGGAGTTCGCCATCTTCGCCCTCTCTTGCCGCCCAACCTCCAACTGACGTTGTAGCGCGGCCCTCTGCTCCTGCAGAAGGTCGCAGCGCAGCCAGAATGCGATGGCTAGCCAGGCCCCACTCAACAGCGCAAACAGAGTAAAGGCAGCAAGCCCCTCTACCAGCGTAATGAAATCCATATCGACTGACACTCTCCCGCGACGAATGAACACGCAGCCACACTATGCAACTTCACATTGCTCATCCAGAATGTTTACATGTACAGGTAAATTAATCAGGCAGATGGAGCACCCATGAAACGCAGGCAATCGATCGAGTCGGTACGCTGGGATCTGGCCCTTCGCTATCGTCTGATAGAAACCGTCGCCTGGTGGGAGGGGCGGCTGACGACGGGCCACCTGATGCTGAGCTTTGGCATCAGCCGGCAGCAGGCCTCCAAGGACATCAACACCTACATCAACGATCACGCCCCCAAAAACCTTACATATGACCGACATGTGAAGGGGTACGTGCCCACCCGCGTCTTCAAGCCACTGTTCATCGACACCAGCGCCAGCGCCTACCTTCACCTGCTCGACCAGAACAAGGAGCGGGCGCCGCACATTGAAGGGCTCGCTTTGGCCTATGCGCATACCGAGGTCCTGAACGTCCCTGATCGCTCGGTCCGCCCCGAGATACTTCGTCCCTTGCTGAAGGCCTGCCGCGAAGGGCTGCGCCTGGAATGCGAATACGTGTCCCTGGCCAACCCGGAACCGGAGATTCGCCTGATAGCCCCGCACACCCTCGTCTACACCGGCATACGCTGGCATGTGCGGGCCTACTGCGAGAAGAACCGGGACTACCGGGACTTCGTGCTCAGTCGCTTCCGCGGCGCCCCAGACGTGCTGGACGTTTCCGAGCACGGACGCGAAGAGGACGCTGGCTGGGCTACTGAGGTGCCTGTCATCATCGAACCGGATCCTCGCCTGAAGCTGGAGCAACGAGCCATCATCGAACAGGACTACGGTATGCAGGAAGGTCGCCTGGTAATTCCGAGCCGAGGCGCTCTCGTTCAGTACGTGCTCCAGCGTTACCAGATCGACCCGAACAAGATTCAAACGAAGGCTGCGGCACAACAGATCATTGCCGCCAACCTCGAAGATCTGCGCCAGTGGATCTACCAGTAGGCTTATTGATGCCCGGGAGGCAAGGACCGCCTCCCTTCCTCTGCAGCGGCTGATCGCCACCACGTCATGTTTCGTCGTGGTTGGCGCTCATCATCGACGCGATCGAGATAGCCGAGTCGCATTAGCGAATGGTCCTCTGTCGTCGCGGCCTTTGTTCGAGCAAAATAATGGCCATAGGCCGCATCTCCTGAGTAAGCTAGTACCACTAGGAAATTCAAACAAGGACGTTCCGCTTTGCCCAGCAACAGCACAAGAAGCACCCTTGCCCGTCAGTGGGAACTGCTCCGTCAGCTTCCTTCCAAGGGGCCCGGGATCACCAGCAGCGACCTTCTGGAAAGGATGAAGGATGCTGGATATAGGGTGACCAAGCGGACCATCGAGCGTGACCTGGTCGAGCTCTCAAGGCTTTTCCCGCTGACCTGCAACGACGGTGGGGTGCCCTTCGGCTGGTACTGGACGCCCGGCACCAGTATCGAACTGCCTGGCATGAGCGTGACCGAGGCCCTCAGCCTCACGCTGATCGAAGACAGCATCCGCCCCCTGCTGCCCAGCGGAATGCTCAACGCCTTGCAGAGCCGTTTTCATCATGCGCGCCAGAAGCTGGCGTATCTGGCGGACGAGAATCTGGCCGCCCGCTGGATGACCAAGGTCGCCAGCGTTCGCCCTGAACTCGACTTGCAAGCACCGGAAATAGCGACCGAAATACTCGAGGTAATCCAGCTGGCGCTCCTGG
>Ga0182744_1000653_pt1 | contig 32226 bp, 21 predicted proteins | sample eDN3rd30CKraftMG_FD_128525 | JGI IMG/M metagenome (GOLD analysis project Ga0182744, IMG submission 128525) | Enriched Miracle-Growth compost microbial communities from Emeryville, California, USA - eDNA 3rd pass 30_C Kraft MG (version 2) (version 2) ... | reverse complement strand
TGTGGTCCGATGTCCGAGGCCACGACCGGCGTGCCGAGTGCCTGCGCCTCCACGATGGGCAATCCGAAACCTTCCGCGAACGAAGGCATCAGCAACGCCCGCGCGCCGCTGATCAGACGCATCATCGCCGGGCTCGACAGGCCGGCGACGATTGTCGCCGATTGCAGCAGCGAGAGGTTCTGCCGCAGGGAATGGATCACCGATCCGCTGCCCCATCCCGGCGAGCCGACGATGACGAGACGCGGCGCGCGCGTCCCGAATTCGGCCACGAACTCTTTCCAGATGTTCAGCAGCAATGCGTGATTCTTGCGTGGTTCGATAGCGCCGCAAACGACGAAATATGGCTTTGCAAGAAGTTCCTGCTCCTCGGCATCGGGAACATGACTGGAAAACACCGAAGGGATCGGTAGCGGCAGCGTCAGGATCGGCATCTCGCCTTTGCCGCATCGCGCCAGTTCCGCAACGATCGGCTCACGCGCCGCCGCTGTCGTCACGATCAGGCCGTGCGCATGCCGGGCTGTCTGCTCGACCATGATGGCATGCATCTTCGCCTCGCGCACCGAGACGAATTCCGGCGACGTGACGGGAATGACGTCATGCAGCATGAAGATGGGCTTGATGTCGGGGCGTTTTGTCAACCAGCGTTGGAACATGGGCACCGCGAGCCCGCTCTGTCCGACGTTCAGATAGACGGCCCCTTGCGGTAATTGCCGTAAGGCGGACTGGCCATAGGATTGGGTCACGGCGCCAAGCTGGACGAGTTTGATCGGACCGGAACCGAATATGCGGTCGAGCAACGGAGGCCGGGCTGGGGGAGGGGGAGAGCCGCTTTGCGCTCTCTGCAAGATGTCCCGCAGTTGCAGCCAGGTCCTGTCTGCTTCGATGTCGATCGTTTCGCGCCACATGTCGGCCAGCAGAACAAGCCCCCGGCGCACACGGTCGGCATCGAAGACGCGCGTTCCCCAGGGAGTTCCCACGATACCGACGCAATCGTCACGGCCGGGCGCGAAAAAATGCTTGGCATATTCGAACTCGACCCGGTCGATGCCGCGCGGCGTGCGCCGGAGCGCGCCGATAAAAAGCCGCGTCACATCGAGAGCGTAACGAACCGTCATCGCGCGCCGCTGGTACTGACGTCGTAGGTCACGCTCTCCCCCACCACGCCCGGCTCTTTGCGCATCGCCGCGCTGATGGCGCAATCGTCGATTTGCAACAGGAGATTTTCGGTCACCTCGCGCCAGGAACGTGGTTTGAACTCGCGCCTCACGCGCGCCGCCCACTGGGCGAGATCGTCCCGGTCAGCCAGCGTCTTCTCGATCATCTTTTGTGCCGCCGCAGTGTCATAGGGGTCGATATAGCGCACGAGATCGCCGCCGACTTCAGGAATGGCGCTTGCGTTGGAGGCGATACAAGGCCTGCCGAACGACAGGCTTTCGCCGACCGGCAGGCCCCAGCCCTCGACGAAGCTTGGGAAGATCGTGAACAGGCAACTTTGATAGAGATGCGCAAGCCGCGCTTCCGAGAGGCTGCCGAGGACGATGATCTTGCCGTCGACATTTCTGGATTTCTGCAGGCGGGTGCGGAACGGTTTGATCTTCCATCCCCATTTGCCCACCAGGATGAGCGAAGGGATGTCGTTGCCGTATTTGCGGTGCAGATTGCTCCAGACGTCGAGCAGGAGGAGATGGTTCTTGCGCACCTCCAGGGTGCAGACGCAGAGGACGAACGCGCGCGGTGTCTGCTCGCGGAAGGCATCGTCCACGGGCGTCGTCTGTTTCGGCATATCCTGGGCGAGCGGCACGGCCGCGACCGGAATCGAGCGCTGCAGATTATTCGCCAGGGCGGTGCGCAGGTCGCCTGCGACAAACTCCGAGATCGTGCAGGCGAAGTCGACGACCTTCATCACTTTCGCGAACTGGGTGCGATAGGACAGCCGCAGCGGTATGGCGAAATAGTGCGGATGCGTCAGCGGAATGAGATCGTAGACATAAACGCCGGCCTTGACGCCCTGCCGCCGCAGGATCGAAATCGTCTGGGCATACGTCCGGAAAATCCAGAACGCGCCGAGCAGCATGAACACGTCGCCGCTGCGGAACTTGGTTGGCGTTGCATCGGCGCGGACGGCGCGCAGCCGCAGATCGAGATTGTCCCTCGATACGGCGGGATGGTTGACCTCGTCGATGAGATCAAAAATACGGCCTTCCGCGATCGTGAAGATATGGCCGGCCGTCTTGCCGCAGAATCCGAACCTGATATCGCGCGCCGGAAATGATTTCAGGATCGAGCTGATAACGCTCATCTGCACGCGTTGAATGCCGGTCATACCGACATTCACGCGCAGATATTTCAACAGATCGGAAACATCCAGGACGATGCCGGCGCGATTGGCCGCCGTATCGGCGGCGCTGTCGCGCGCATCCCGTTGCAGCATGTCAGCTTCCACGCGCGTGAAAGGAAACGCCGGATCGAGCGCAACAGCTTTCCTGTAGCGCAGCAGCGCGCCCAGCGGCCGCTCGTCTGCCTGCAGCATCCGCGCCAAGTGCACATAACCCAGCGCGTTTTCCGGCTGCGCTGCAATCGCCGTGTTGAAGCAACTTTCCGCTTCCGCCAGATCCTGCAGTTCGATGCAGCATTCGCCGAGTTTGACCCAGGCGTCGAAATCTGCCGGCTGCGATGCGAGATAGCGCTCGAATGCCAGTCGGGCCTGAGCATGGTCGCCGTCGGCAACCAGCGCGAACGCCTGCTCCCTCGCTTTTGCAACCGCGGCGGGGCGCATCCTGCGCCGCAGCCGGCCGGCGATTTTCTTAAAAGCCTTCATGATGTTCCTCTGCGGTTCGCCCCGGCGCTTGCCGCACATGCCGCCACTTTAGCCAGAAGATCGTCGGTCGCCGTTTCCCAGCTTCGCGGCTTGAAATCCTGCTGAATTCTGTTCGCCCATGCGGTGAGGCCGGGCCTGTCCATCAACGCCTGCTCGACGACGGCGGTTGCCGCCTCTGTGTCGTAAGGGTCGATGTAGCGCACCAGATCGCCGCCGACTTCCGGAATCGAGCTCGTGTTCGAGGCGATGCAGGGCTTGCCGAACGACAGGCTCTCGCCGACGGGCAGGCCCCAGCCTTCGGTAAAGCTTGGAAACAGCGTCAGCAGGCAGTTCTGATAAAGCTGCCCCAGCTGGGTGTCCGATACGTCCTCAAGCAGGATGATCTTGCCGTCGACTTGGTTGGTCTGTTCCAGCATCTGCCGCAGCGCATCGCTGTTGCGCCACCATTTGCCGGCGAAGACGAGCGCGGGGACGCGTCCTTCGTATTTGCGGTTGAGGGCGGACCACACCGACACCAGCAGAACGTGGTTCTTGCGGCCATCGAGCGAGCCGACGCATAAGGCGTAATCTGCAGGAACCTGAGGCAGGGGCCTGGCATGGGCCGCGGCGCCTGCGCTCAATCCGTCGGCGTCATGCGCGAGCGGCGCGGCGGCGACCGGGATGGAGCGGTGCAGGCGCTCGCCCAGCACCCTTGCCACTTCGCCCGCGACATAGTTCGAATTGCTGCAGGCGAAATCGATCAGCGCCAGCGTCTCGAGGTAGAACGCCTGCATGCTCTCGAGCTTCGCCGGCCGGATGAATTGCGGATGCGTCAGCGGGATCAGATCGTGAATGAACGCGCCCACCGTGATGCCGCGTTGCCTGAGGCTCGACAGGGCGCGCAGATAATAACGGCTGATCCAGAAGGCGCCGAAGATGACATAGGTGTCGCAGGGCGTCAGCGCCGTGCTGCGCGCCCCCAGAATGAGTCTCGAGACAAGCAGCCGGACGCGGTTCTGGCTCACCGCCGCACCGCCGAGCGTATCGCTCAGCATGGCCAGATGGGCAGTTGAAAGTGTCATCATCCGATTCTTCCGGTGGATGAAGAATCCGAAATGAATATTGCGACGGGCGGATGACTTCGCAACTTCGGCCATCACCGAGAGCTCGACCCGCTGAATTCCCGTCGGTCTGGTATTGGCCAGCAGGAAGACAATCAGGTCGGAAACGTCGAAAAAAATGCGCCGTTCCGACCCGGCGTCTGGCTGCATCGTCTATTCGCCGAGCGCGGCAGAAATTCGTGCGGGCTCGGCCGGCTGGTCCTCAAGCGCGATCTGCTTGCCGATGGTGATCGCGCCGAAGAACACGGAGACGACGGCGCCGACAAACAGCAGCAACGCCACCACGTCGAATGGCGAGATCAGGCCGATGGCCGGAACGGCAAATTGCCTGGGGCCGATAAGATAGGCCATGAGATTGCCGGCCAGCATGACGAGGCGCAATTCCGTCGGGCCGAAGCCGCCGTAAGAGACCTGCAGCACCTTGATGGCCTGCATGCGGATATAGGTGAAAACCGAAACCATCAGATAGGCGATCAGGACCAGGCAGGCGATGTCGAAACGCATGTAGGCCGAAAGGCCGAGCCCGAACGAGATCACCATCTGCGAAAAAATATCGGAGGTATGGTCGATGAAGAACCCGTAGCGTGGCCGCTCCGTGCCGCGATAGCGCGCCAGGGTGCCGTCCAGGGAATCGCCGACCCAGTTGATGAACAGCCCGATGCTGGCGCCAACCAGAAAAATGGGCGACCAGTCGGTCGCGGCATAGCAGGCGCCGGTGATCGCGGAGCCGATAAGCCCGAGTATGGTCAGGTGGTCGGGCATGACAAAAGCCGGCATGCGCGCCGCCATGGCGCGCAGCAGAGGCTTTTCCCAGGGTCCGACCGCACTTTCATGGACACGTGTGTAATTCGCGGATCGGGTCTGGTTTAGTTTTGCCATGCGTCATGCCTTAAACGATGTCGATTTGCGCCGGAGGGATGGATTCGGCGGGCGATTGGGCAGTAAGGGCAGCAGACAATCGGCTTTCTAATGGCAATTTTACGATCTTGAAAACATAAACGGCCTTGTGACGCCAAATATTGGCCAAAATTAGAGCCTGACGCAGGAGCCGAATGGTGACGGTTTAACCAGTTTGCTGGCGAATACTGCATGGTCGGCCGTGGCGAGGCGCGAAACAATCGAAAAATGCCCGGATTCAACCTTCATTAAGGCTGTCGAGGAATAATGCGACGGATTTTCTTAACCATGGGTATCCGTCATGAGTGGCGTTCCGGACGACGATTTCTCAAAATTCATAGGTGCGTCCAGGGCTTCCGATGCAGCGTCTCGCGATGGCGGACCTTTCAAGGCGCGGCTTCTGCCGTTCGATGACGAGACTGTCCTGGGCGGCGCCAAGCCGGATGTGCTCGTCTATTCCCGTGGACCCCGCCCATGGCTGAAATTCAGCCTCCAGCTTGCGACCATTCTCGTCGCCGGAGCGGTCGGCTGGTATTCGGCGTCCGCAACCAGCGTTTCGAAGGAGATGGCGGGCAAATATGCCACCTCCGACGCCGTACAGGCTCTGGCTTCGCGGGTTGCCGCCAGTGATGAAGCCGCCCATCAACGCGAGGCGAGCCGCGGTAAGCAGACGAACGAACTCGCCGCTCTTCGTAAATCGATTGAAACGCTCGGGCGCAACGTCGAAAGCATCCGTACGGCCCAACAGCAGCCGCGCACGGACGCCGATCGCGAAGCAGCCCGAAAGGAATTGACGCAGAAAATCGATCGTCTGGCGGAGCGCCTCGACAGGCTGGAGCAGCAGACATCCGCGCAGATGCCGACCGCGTCCATTGCCCGCCCCAGCGCCGCGGCACCGGCGCAAGCCTTGCCGTCGCGTTCACCGGCCAAACCGACGCAGGCCGCGCAAGCACCAGGCAGCAACAGCGCAAAACCGGCCCGCACGCCGCCGCCTGGCGGCTATGTCCTCGGCGAAATCACAAACGGCGGTGCGGTGGTGCATGGCCATCATGGCCCGGTCAATGTCTGGCCAGGCTCGATGCTGCCCGGTGCCGGGCGCGTTCAGGCGATCCTGAGGCGCAATGGCCAATGGGTCGTCACGACCACCGATGGCGAGATCGATTCAGACGGTTATTGACGTAGGCAGTAGGTTTCTCTTTCCGACTGCCTAATCCCGACTGCCGACTGCCTCTTCCACCGTCTTCAGCCGCGTCAGCATATCGATCAGCGAGCGGTCGTGCAGGACGATCATGCGTTCGCGCGGCTTCAGCCATTCCACCGCCTCGTCGATCGTGACGGCGTCATTGAGCTTTGCGACGGCCACCGCGCGGACCGGGTCGATGGCGCCGCGCCTGTGCCTTTCGAGGCTGGGCAGCATCGATTCGTGTAGCGTGCGCAGATTGGTATCGCCGTGGATCGCCCGCAGTGAATCGGTGATCGGTGTCGGCTGCGCGGACAATTCCTGCTGCAACTCGCTGGCGCGTACTGCGATCTTGGGCGGCGAAGTCTCCTCCGGCGTCACCAATATGCCGAGCCGCCGCAGCGCCAGGCCGATCCAGAGCTGTCCGCTGGCCCAGGATATGAAAATCGCGAGAATAAGGCCCGCAATTGTCGGTGACATCCAAGCCACAAGCGATGGCGAGATGAGGTAGCCGGCGATCAGCGTGATCACGCCGAGCGCCACATGTGAGCGATGGCGCCGCACGATCGAGAGAAACGGGATCGAGCCGTCGTCGCGTCTTTGCGGCACCCAGCCGGTGTCGCGGCCGAATACGATCTGCATGACCGCGCCGGTCTGGATCACCATCATGATCGGCGCGATGAGCGCCGAAAAAATCGCCTCGATGACGAATGAGCACAACAGGCCGACGGCGCCGCCGGTGACGCGGCGCGTCGGCGCCCTGAACAAGGCGTAGAGCAGCCCCATGAACTTCGGCGCCATCAGCACCGCCATCGTGACCCCGAACAGCGCAAGCGCGCGCTCGTAGTCGAACACCGGGAAGTCCGGGAACATGGCGAATTCGTGCGTGAAATATTCCGGGCGGATGAAGCTTGCCTGCAGCACGAGGGCGATACCGACGAGCAGTTGGGCCATCCACACGGGCGATGACAGATAGCCCATGATGCCTGCAGCAAGATGCTGCCGGCTCGCGAGCTTCATTTTCTTGGTCAGCAGCAGGCGGCTGTGCTGCAGGTTGCCCTGCGCCCAGCGCCGGTCGCGCGCCGCGATATCGATAAGCGAGGGCGGGCTTTCCTCATAGCTGCCGCCCAGCGCCGGCAGCATGTAGACGGCGTATCCGGCGCGCACCAGCAACGCCGCTTCGATGAAATCGTGGCTGAGGATATGGCCGCCGAATGGCGGCCGGCCGCGCAGATCCGGCAGACCGCAACAATCAGCGAAGGCCTTCGTGCGGATGATCGCATTGTGGCCCCAGTAATTGCCCTTGCGGCCCGACCAGACGGCGAGGCCGGCGGCGATGATCGGCCCGTAGATTCGCGCGGCGAACTGCTGCAGGCGCGCCAGGAACGTGTTGCGGTTCATGATCAACGGCAGCGTCTGGATGATGCCGGCGTCGGGATCCGCTTCCATCGCCTTGGCCAGGCTGACGATCGCGTGGCCGGTCATCAGGCTGTCGGCGTCGAGCACGACCATGTGGTCGTAGTGGCCGCCCCAGCGGGTCACGAAGTCGGCGATATTGCCGGCCTTGCGCGCGCTGTTGTGGGGCCGGTGCCGGTAGAAGACGCGCGCCGTGTCGCGCACGCGTGCGCGCATAGCTTCAAAGGCGCGCTGCTCGGCGACCCAGACTTCCGGATCCGTGGTGTCCGACAAAAAGAACCAGTCGAAGTGCTTGCCGCGGTCCGTGCGCTGCGTATCCTCGATCATTGCCTGCAACGCGCTGAACACGCGCTCGGGCGCTTCATTGTAGATCGGCATGACAACGGCATTCTTCGTCGTCAGCTCGGCTGCGACGCCGGTCTTGCGCCGGTTGTGAGCGAACAGCCAGATAAAGCCGCTGATCGAGCTCATGAACGACAGTGCGATCCATGAAAAGTTGATGGTGAAAAGCACCAGCAGCGCCCATTTGAGCGCGGTGATCGAGCCGACGTTGATGACGCCGTACATTTCGTTGGCGCCATAGGCGGTGAGCGCCAGGCCGCCGCCGAAGGCAAGCACGCGCGCCGCCCAGGTGGCCTTGTCCTCGCCGGTGCGGATCGGCTTATGGGCCTGTGCCGGGTCGAACGATGCGAGCGACTGCATCGGCATGACAAGGGGCGCCTCGGGAGGCATGGCCGGAAGCTGCCGCCAATCGCATTCGCTTGCGTTCGCCGGTCCGGAGGCTGAAGTCAAAGAATCGTTCACGGCGTCCATCTATAGAGCCAAGTCTCACTGACGGGTTTTCCACCCGATTCGAGCAGCAATCGCAACTCGCACAAGGCATCGTTGCCGGCATCGACATCGAGCGTCACACGCATGGCCTTCTGGGCGCGCACGAGCACGAAGCGCACCGCGATGATAGAGCCGGTGGCGGCTGATGCCTTCGGCGTGACATCAGGCGACTGTGCCTCGTCGCCGAGGATATCGCCGGTAAATTCGATCTGGAAGCGGCGGCGTTTCGCATTGGCGGGCGCCCCCGGCACCCTCCCGGAACGAGACCTTATAGCGGTGGCGTAGGGCGGGCGGTTGGGCGGCGTCCAGCACCAGAATTGGCGATAGGCGAAGGCCGGCTCCGTGCCGGCGACGAGACCGGCGCGCGAGCGCCAATAGGCGACGATATTCTGGTTCGTCTGCAATTCCGCCGGAATTTCCAAAAGCGTGACCCAGCCCGGACCCCAGTCGCCGATCGGTTCGATCCATAGTGACGGCCGCTGTTCCCAATGCTGGTCATCGTCCATGAACGAGGAGAAATCCCGGTCGCGTTGCAGAAGTCCGAAACCGCGGGGGTTCTCGTCGACGAACGCCGACACCTGCAAGGTCTGGCGATTGGAGACCGGCCGCCAGATCCATTCGTTCTGCCCCGACAGCATGGCGAGGCCGCAGATGTCGTAGACGCCGGGCCGCACGTCGTCGCTGCGCCGCCGGTCAATGGGGCCGTAGAGATAGGTGCCCTGCATGGTGCCGAGGCCATAATGATCGATGGCGACTCTCGGAAACAGCGTGCATTCGGTGTCGACGATCGTCATCTCGCCGGGCCGGAAGGTGAAGCGATAGGCGCCGGTGACGCTTTCCGAATCGAGCAACCCGTGAATGACCACGAGATTGGCGGCAAGCACCGGTCGCTCGATCCAGGCCGCGACGAAATTCGGAAACTCTTCCTTCTGCGTATCGGCGGTGCGGATCGACAGGCCGCGCGCCGCGACGCCCGGCGTCTGGCCGCGGGCGATCGTCTGATAGAAGCCGGCGCTATAGAAAATGGCCGCCTCTCTGGTTCCTTCGCCGCCGGTCTGCAGGATGCGGAAGCCGGCGAAGCCGAAATCCTTGGGCGCTGTGGGCGGCGTGATCTTGCCGAAGCTGAATTCGGCGGGGTCGTAGTAGATCCGCTGCACGTTGCCGTCCTCGACGGCGAACAATTGCATCGGCGAATTGAAAATGAAGCCGCGATGCAGCGGCTCGATCGCAAAGCCCGTCTTGATATTCGCCCAGATGTTCGTTTCGGGCACCCGGCGGATGCTGGCATATTGCTCGAACGTAAGATTCTGCACGGAGTCCGGCAGGTCGAGCGAGAGTTTTTTCTGTGGCTGTTTCGACATCGCGCGCGCCAGGTCGATCACCTTGGCGGGATCGAACGGCCCCGAGCTGAGCTGCGCGGCGGCGGTGTCGACAGCGGTTTGAGCGGCGGCGGCGTCAGGGAATAACAAACTGCCCGCGGGCAGGGTCATTCCAGCAGCGGCCAGCTTCAATACGTCCCTACGCCGATACATGAAAACGCTTCTACCCTATGAAAACGGCGATCCGGCACGCCTTGATCTCCATATATCAAATCGGTAGGTCAAGGCGATGACTTTCAGGCAGTTCGGTTGATTTACGGTTTGGCGGGAGTCTTGCTGTAAATTCTGCAGGAATTCATCGGGAAATTATCGAGGGATACGCGAGCAAATGGCCTCCAGCGGTAACAGAACCTGCCTTTCGCTCGTCCTTGCGGCGGGCGAGGGCACGCGGATGAAATCCGCCCTCCCCAAAGTGCTGCACCGGATCGCGGGCCGCACGATGCTTGGCCACGCTATTTCAAGCGTCTACCGGCAAGGAACTGGCGACGCTTCCGGTGACACATTGGCTGTCGTCGTAGGGCCGGGGCGCGACGACGTCGCGGCAGAAGTGCGGCGGTTTGCTGGCGAAGCCCATATTTTCACTCAGACAGAGCGGCGCGGCACGGCCCATGCGGTCCTGGCGGCACAAGCGGCGATTGCGCACGGCTTCGACGATCTGATCGTCATGTTTGCCGATACGCCGCTGGTTCGCGCCGAGACCATCGCCCGGATGCGCGCCGCTCTCGCCGAGGGCGCCGCTGTCGCGGTCATGGGTTTTGATGCAACCGATCCAACCGGTTATGGCCGGCTGATCGTCGAGAACGGCGAATTGACCGCCATCCGCGAGCAGAAGGATGCGACAGACGCCGAACGCGCCATCACGCTCGCCAATGCCGGCATTATGGCGCTCGATGGCCGCCGGGCGCTTGAGATATTGAGCGCCATCGGCAGCCAGAACGCCCAGAACGAATATTACCTGACCGACGCCGTCGCCGTCGCCCGCGGCCTCGGGCTCAAATGCGCGGTGGTCATGGCCTCGGGCGAAGAGGTCATGGGGGTCAACGACCGCGTCCAGCTCGCCGCTGCCGAGGCGGTGCTGCAGGACCGTTTGCGCGTCGAGGCAATGCGTGCCGGCGTCACCCTGATCGCGCCGCAGACGGTGTTCTTTTCCAGCGATACCAGGATCGGCCGCGATGTCATCGTCGAGCCCAATGTCTGGTTCGGGCCGGGGGTCGAAATCGCCGATGGCGCGACGATCCACGCCTTCTCCCATCTCGAGGGCGCCCAGGTGGAAACCGGCGCCAATGTCGGTCCTTATGCCAGGCTGCGGCCGGGCGCGCATCTGGGCCGCGACGCCAAGGTCGGCAATTTCGTCGAGATCAAGGCCGCCAACGTCGGCGTCGGCGCCAAGATCAGCCATCTCAGCTACATCGGCGACGCCACGGTGGGCGCTGATGCCAATATCGGCGCGGGCACCATCACCTGCAATTACGACGGTTTCGACAAGGCCAGGACCGAGATCGGCGCCGGCGCCTTCATCGGCTCCAATTCGGCGCTGGTCGCCCCTGTGAAGATTGGCGATGGCGCTTATGTGGGGTCGGGCTCGGTCATCACGCAGGATGTCGAGCCCGATGCGCTGGCTGTCGCCCGCGGCCGTCAGGCCGCCAAGCCAGGCTGGGCGGCGGCTTTCCGCGCCGAACGCGCCGGCAAGCCCAAAAAGCGGCCCTGAAGGGCGGCGAAGATTAAGAATTCACGCAATATACTGTCATGTAATGTGACTTAAAAGCGGCCCGGTCTGTGCTTATTCAGTCCCGCAGGCTGGAATCGGCGTTGGGAAAGCATTCATGTGCGGCATTGTGGGTATTATTGGCACACGTCCTGTGGCGGGACAGCTCGTCGAGGCGCTGAAGCGCCTTGAGTACCGCGGCTATGATTCGGCCGGCATCGCTACCCTGGAAGACGGCCATCTCGATCGCCGCCGCGCCGAGGGCAAGCTGCGCAACCTCGAAGCGCGCCTCACCGAAATGCCGCTGTCGGGCACGATCGGCATCGGCCATACCCGCTGGGCCACCCATGGCCGGCCGACCGAGAACAATGCCCATCCCCATGCCTCGAAGCGCCTTGCTGTGGTTCACAACGGCATCATCGAGAATTTCCGCGAATTGCGCGAAGAACTGGTCTCGCGCGGTCATGTCTTCGCCACAGAGACCGACACGGAAGTGGTGGCCCATCTCGTCACCGACGAGATGGACAAGGGCAAGGCGCCGCGCGCGGCGGTCGCTGCCGCTCTGCCGCGCCTGCGTGGCGCCTTCGCGCTCGGCTTCATCTTCGACGGCGAGAACGGCCTGCTGATCGGCGCCCGCCAGGGGGCGCCTCTCGCCGTGGGCTATGGCGAGGGTGAAATGTTCCTGGGCTCGGACGCCCTGGCGCTGGCGCCCTTCACCGACACCATCACCTATCTTGAAGACGGCGACTGGGCGGTGCTGACCCGCGACAACGTCGAATTCTACGACACCAAGGGCACGCCCGTGCAGCGGGCGAAGCAGAAGAGCCAGGCTTCGGCGTTTCTCATCGACAAGGGTAATCACCGCCATTTCATGGCGAAGGAAATCCATGAGCAGCCGGAAGTCGTCGGCCGCACCCTGGCGCATTATCTCGATATGTCGGCCGGCAAGGTCCGGCTGCCGTTCGAACTGCCGTTCGACCCGGCGCAGTTGACACGCATCACCATCACCGCCTGCGGCACCGCCTATTACGCCGGACTGACGGCGAAATACTGGCTGGAGAAATTCGCCCGCGTGCCGGTCGAGATCGACGTCGCCTCGGAGTTTCGCTATCGCGAGGCGCCGCTGCCGAAGGGCGGCCTGATGATCGTCGTCTCGCAATCGGGTGAGACCGCCGACACCCTGGCCTCGCTGCGCTACGCCAAGGAGCAGGGCCAGCACATTCTCTCCGTCGTCAACGTGCCGACATCGACCATCGCGCGTGAAAGCGATGTCGCGGCGCTCACTCTGGCAGGGCCGGAAATCGGCGTCGCATCGACCAAGGCCTTCACCTGCCAGCTGTCCGTGCTCGCCTGCCTGGCGTTGGCGTTCGGCCGCGCGCGGGGTGCGCTGGCCGAGGCCGAGGAACAGCGCCTGGTGACCGATCTCATCGCGGTCCCCGGCCTGATGGCCGAGGCAGTGAAGCGCGAGCCGCGCATCGAGCACCTGGCGGGCACGCTCGCGAAAGCGACCGACGTTCTCTATCTCGGCCGCGGCACCAGCTTCCCCCTGGCGCTGGAAGGCGCGCTGAAGCTGAAGGAAATCTCCTACATCCACGCCGAGGGCTATGCCGCCGGCGAGTTGAAGCATGGGCCGATCGCCCTCATCGACGAGAGCATGCCGGTCATCGTCATCGCGCCTCATGATGGCGTTTACGAAAAGACGGTCTCGAACATGCAGGAAGTGTCGGCGCGCGGCGGCCGTATCATCCTCATCGCCGATGAAAGATCCGCCGACGAGGCGGCTCTTACCTTCGAGGCGGTCGTCGCCATGGCGCCGATGCCGAGCGAATTCGCGCCGATCGTTTACGCGGTTCCCGTGCAGTTGATCGCCTATCACACGGCCGTCTTCATGGGCAAAGACGTCGACCAGCCGCGCAACCTGGCCAAGAGCGTCACGGTAGAGTGAATCCCGCAAGGCGGGAGAAGGTGGCCCTTGCGCAGCAAGGGTCGGATGAGGGCGCTTGCAAAGACGCCTTCATCAGATGAAGATACCCATACAAATAAGGACAAATGTCCGCTCGTGGGATGGAGACGACAGGAATGACCAAGATCGACTTTGCGCTTTGGGATGCGGTCGGCGGCTATTCGCGCCGCGACGAAAACATGGCCGACGTCTATGATCGGCACATCAGGCTGGCGCAGGATCTCGATGAGGCGGGCTGGCATTCTTATTTCGTCATCGAGCATCAGAACTCACCGCTCGGCCGCATCACCTCACCGAACGTGTTCCTGACCGCCGTCGCACGCGCCACCAAAAACATCCGCATCGGCGCGATGATGTGGCAATTGCCGTTCTATCATCCGATCCGGCTGGCGCAGGATGTCGCCATGCTCGATCAACTGTCGCACGGCCGCGTGGAATTCGGCACCGGCATCGGCGTGCACGAGCATGAATTCATCCGCTGGGGCGTCGACTTCTATCAGCGCGCCGCGATGGCCGGCGAAGTGCTCGACATCGTCAAAATGGCCTGGACGCAGGACGAAGTGACGTTCAAGGGAAAATATTTCACCTTCGACGAAGCCCTGCCGCAACCCAAGCCGTTTCAGAAGCCTTATCCGCCGATCTGGGCTGCCGTGCACAGCGACCCGGCGCTCGAATTCGCCGTAAAGAACAATTATCATGTGGCGCAGAACCTCGACACCGATGCGGTGATCGCGCGCAAGTTCGACTACTACCGCAAGGTCTGGCGCGAATGTAACCACCCCGGCCCGATGCCACGCATTTTCCTCATGCGGCAGGTGCATGTCGCGGAGACCGACGCCAAGGCGCACGAAGAGGCGAAGCAGTTTCTGGTGGCGCGCGAAGGCGGCGCGGTGCCTGTCGGCGGTGGGCCGATCGAGAAGACGCGCATCGGCTGGGGCAATCACGCGCGCGGCATGGGCCGCGACAGCGAACGGCCGGACGACAAGGCGCGCGGCGAAACCATGCGGCTGGCGCGCGAAAGCTATGAGTATAATCTCGACAATGGACTGGCTATCGTCGGCAGTCCACAGACGGTGATCGAGAAACTCGAAGCGGCGAAGAAACTCATCGGCTTCGACATTTTCTGTACCAATCACGAGATCGGCGCGATGCCGTCCGACATGGTGTCGAACTCCATCAAGTTGTTCAGCAAGCACGTGGTGCCGGCGTTTAAGTGATGCTCACCGCCCTCATCCGACCCTTGCTGCGCAAGGGCCACCTTCTCCCGTAAACGGGAGAAGGATCAGCGCCTCTACTTCTTCCGGTAAACCAGCAGGCTCTCGTAGAGCCCGACCTTCTCCACCGCCTTCTCCTTTTCCCAGGCGGCGATCACGCCTTGCGCCGTGTCGAAGGCATAGGAGCCGGTGTAGAAAAGGATGTAGCCGCCGGATTTGGTTTTGTCGGTCAGCATATCGGTCACCTCACGGTCGGTGAGGGCGCCATATTCATCGTTCTTCTCGGTGCGGAATTCGCACAGATGAAACAGGGTGACGACCTCGAACTGCGGCAGCAGCCGCGCATCGAGCTGGTAGATGTCGCCGAAGAAGGTCTTGTAGGTCTTCTCCACGTCCGGCCGCTCGCTGGCGAGCTGGATGAAGGTCTCGTATTCCTGCGGCGAGGCGGTGATCCCCAGGACGGCATTGTTGCTGCCGTTCTCGGCGGTGCGGATGCCGACAATATGGTGTCCGCCGGTGCCGAAGTGGAAGATCGCGGCGTTCTTGATATCGGTCTTTTCCAGCCAGTCGCAGAAGTGCACGTCGCAAGGGCATTCGTCCACCCGCAAATCCCAATAGGCGTCCCAGATGTGCAGTTTGGCATCGCTGGTCATTCAAATCCCCCTTCGTTTTGTATTTATACGGTGGTGTTATCTCCGCGCCGAATTGTCGGCGACGATGGCCAGCATCGATATTTCGCTGCCGGCGTGTTCCCTCAGAATAGTGCCGTCGCCGCCTGAACTCTGCATGAACAAATGCCGGTCGAAGCGGCTCGACACGCCGCCGTGGCCGCCGGTGTTGATAATCGTGGCGGTTGGGCAGTGGGCGATCAGTGCATCGATGATGTCGATCTGTCCGGCTTCGTCAAAAGCGGTCAGAGCCTCATCGAGGATGATGATGTCGGGATGCTGCAGAATGGCGCGGGCGAAGGCGACGCGCTGCCGCTCGCTGGCCGAGAGCTCCTGATCCCAGCGCGCGGTTTCGAATAACCGCGCATGAAGATGGGCGATGCCGCAGGCATCCAGCGCGTCATCCAATTGCTCGGGCGTGAGGCCTTCGGGTGCGGTCGGATAGCTTAGCGCTTCACGCAAGGGACCGGCCGGCAGGAATGGTGTCGCCGGCAGAAAATGCATCTTGGCGGCTTCCGGCAGCAGGATCGCGCCGGCGCCCCACGGCCACAGTCCGGCGATGGCGCGCACCAGCACGCTCTTGCCCGAGCCGGCCTCGCCTGTGAGCATGGTTCTGGTGCGCGGCTTCAGCACCGTCTCGGCTTGGTCGATGACGATCCTGCCGTTGCGGTCGGTCAGCCTGAGGCCGGACAGATGAATGGCGCCATCGTTGCTGATGCCGCGCGAGACGAGCGGCATGCCGTTCGCCGTCGCCCGGTCCTGATCGTCGAAAGCGTCGACGAGTTCGACCACGCGGCGCGCCGAGGCGAACCATTCGGCGATGGCGCGGTAATTGTCGACCAGCCAGGCGATGGCGACCTGCACCTGCGCGAATGCCGAGGCGAGCTGCATCACCTCGCCCAGGGTCAACTGGCCGGCGAGATATTTGGGTGCGCACAGCAGCAGCGGCACCACCGGAATGAGTGCGCTGTTGGCGTTCATCACCCAGGTGACATTGCCGTGCTGGCGCACCAGCTTCAGCCATTGCCGCACGAGGCCAGTGTAGGTCGTGTCGAGCCGGCCGCGGGCCGCCGTCTCGCCGCCGGCCATGATGACGCCCTCGGCATTCTCGCGCAGGCGGATCATCTCAAAGCGGAATCGCGCTTCGGCTTCGTTCTTGGCGGCGGCCACGCCCGACAGTTTGTGGCCGACGATGGGAATGAGCGTCGAGACGGTGATGCCGTAGGCTATCGCGCCCAGCACCATGAAAGCGGGGATGCTATAGACCTCGCCGCTGATGGTGACATCGAGCGATCCGCCCACCGACCATAGGATACTGACGAAGGTCGCCGACGCCAGGACCGCCGTGAACAGGCCGATGGCGAAATCGGTCAGCGGTTCGGTCGCCATGCGCACGTCGTCGGAAATCCGGTATTCCGGATTGGGCATGGCGGAGCCGGTGGCGAGCCGGTAAAAGCGCTGCCGCTTCAGCCAGCGGTCGAGCAGCCGCCTTGTGCACCACTCGCGCCAGCGCACCTGCAAGGTTTCCCGCGTCAGGACGATGCCGACGCCGACGGCGGCGACGCAGGCCACGAGGACGGCGAAAGCCAGCACAGCCACGGTTGCCGAAGAGCCGTCACGCCGTTCCAGGGCATCGAAAAACCAACGGTTCCAGCGATTGGTCGCGACGTCGACGCCAAGCTTGAGCACCAGGCAGAACGCCAGGCTGAGCGTCCACACCCAGGCAGTGCGGGCGTTGGGGCCGCGCCAGAAACCGCCGGCGAAGCGGCTGAATCGCAAAGCGATTGTCCGATCGAACGAGGGGGGCACGGAGGTCAACCCGTCGCTGGCGGGATCGGACATTCAAGAAACCTGCAAGAAACCCGGTTGGCAAAAAACCTGTTTGGCTGGCTGCGGACGGCGCATTGGCGCCGCAGCACCTTTATACCCCGGGCCATTGCTTCGGCAAATATCCATGCCGGCGGCGACATATTTGCGCGCTGCTCACCTTTGCGGCTTGAACCGGCCGGGACGAATGGGCATGGTCTGGCCAAAATGGCCCCAGCCGGGGCTTATCCTGATGGGACGCATGAGCCAAGAGCCAACGCCAACGCCGCCTGGGCAACCTGAGACCGGCATATTTCCGCCACCGCTGCCGCCACCCGTTGTGCCGCGCGCAGGCATTCGCACCTGGTTTCTCACCGGTCTGGTGATCGCCGGTCCATTGGCCGTGACCGCATGGATCGTCTGGTGGTTCGTCAACACCATCGACGGCTGGGTCAAGAAAGTCGTGCCGGTCTCCTGGTGGCCCGACAGCTATCTGCCGGTCCCCGTGCCGGGCGTCGGCGTGGTCATGGCTTTCCTCGGCCTCACCTTGCTCGGCTTCCTTGCCGCCAATCTCGCCGGCCGTACTCTGCTGCGCCTCGGCGAGCGCATCCTTGACCGTATGCCCGTGGTGCGCGGCATCTACAAAAGCGTGAAGCAGATTTTCGAGACGGTGTTCTCCCAGTCCGGAACCGGCTTCCGCAAAGTCGGGCTCGTCGAATATCCCACCAAGGGCATGTGGTCGGTGGTGTTCATCTCGACGCCGCCGTCGCAGACCATCGCTGACAATCTGCCTGGTGGCGGCGCCGACTACATTTCAGTGTTCCTGCCCTGTACGCCCAACCCGACGACCGGCTTTTATTTCTACCTGCCGTCGCGCGATGTGATCGAAGTGCCGCTATCGCCCGACGAAGCGGCGAAGCTGATCATGTCGGCCGGCCTGATCCAGCCGGAAGGTCAGGCGAAGCTTGCCGCGCTGGCGCACAAGGGCAGGGAGAAAGTGGCGCTGGAGGACGTGAGCGTGCCGAAGTCCGACGTCGCTTGAGGCTCAATTGCCCATAGTACAAAGCAACCAGAAGCCCTCATCCTGAGAGGCTGTGACTTTATTGATTTTGGCCTTTTACGACATGAGTCAAATCAAACACTTACGCGGCAGCAAAAGGCGATATTTCTAATAAAGTCACAAACTCTGAGGAGCACGCGCAGCGTGCGTCTCGAAGGACGGGGCGATAAGCCACAGCCATTGTGACGCGGATGCTTTGCGGTAACGCGGTTGATTGATTGCGGCATGACGCCCCCGTCCTTCGAGACGCGCTCTTCGAGCGCTCCTCAGGATGAGGGCTCCTGTTGCATTCTACCTCTTGCAACAGCTTGGAGTTCAACCCTTCAACCGCTCGATCGCCTCGTCACCCGTCATCACGTCGCCGAACTGCTGGATAAAAGTCTCCAGCGCGGCACGATGCTCGTCATCCGACAGCGTGGCGCAGCAGTCCGAAAGCATGACCGTCTTGAAATCCAGCATCATCGCGTCGCGCGCCGTGGATTCACAGCAGACATTGGTCTTCGTGCCGGCGATCAGCAACGTGTCGACGCCGAGATTGCGCAACACGCGCTCGAGGTTCGACGCACCGGAGATCAGCGCGCTGTAGCGGTTCTTCAACACGGTGATGTCGCTATTGCCCTGTTCCAGCCCCTGCCAGACTTTCTGCCGTCCCGGCGCCAGGCTCTCGATGGTCTTCTCGCGCACCTCGCCCGAGACCACGTTGTTGAAGAACAGCTCCCAGTCGCTCTTCGCGCCGAATTGCGAATTGGCGTGGAGAACGAAGATCACCGCGCCACCGAGATCGCGTAACGCCCGCGCCATCTTGTTGATCGGCGCGACGATATCGCGCGAGCTCGCCACTTCGGCGGGACTGCCAGGCGCGCAGAACGTCTCCTGCATGTCGATAACGATGAGCGCGGTCTTCTTCGGATCGAGGGTATCGAACCAGTGCAGCTTGCCGCGCCGGGCGACGACTCTTTCGATGATTTCGGGGCGGATGGAGGTCTTGTGCATGAATGGAACACCGATATGCGTGGGCACATGCCTTGTTTAAAGCTTAAACGATCGAAGCGCCAGTTAAGACACCCTCATCCGACCCTTGCTGCGCAAGGGCCACCTTTCTCCCGCGGAGCGGGTGAGGGAAGAACGCGCGGTCAGCCGGCCTTGAGCAGGCCGACCGCTTCGTCACGCCCGAACAGATAGAGCAGGACGCGCAGCGCCTCGCCGCGCGGGCTTTTCAATTCCGGGTCGCGGTCGACGATCATGCGGGCATCATCGCGCGCCGCCTCCAGCATTTCACCATGCACTTCGATCTGCGCCAGCCGGAAACCCGGCATGCCCGATTGCCGTGTGCCCAAGACCTCGCCTTCTCCGCGCAGGCGCAGGTCTTCCTCGGCGATGCGAAACCCGTCTTCGCTCTCGCGCATGATCTCGATGCGCGCCTTCGCCACTTCGCCGAGCGGCGTCTTGTACAGCAGCAGGCAGGATGATTTAGCGCTGCCGCGCCCGACACGGCCGCGCAACTGGTGCAATTGCGCGAGGCCGAAGCGCTCGGCATGTTCGATGACCATGATGCTGGCCTCGGGTACGTCGACGCCCACCTCGATCACCGTCGTCGACACCAGGACCTGCGTTTCGCCGCGCTGGAAGCGCTCCATGGCCTCGTCCTTGTCGCGGCCTTTCATCTTGCCGTGAATGAGGCCGACCTTTTTGCCGAAGAACTGCGTCAGCACTTCGTAGCGGTCCTGGGCAGCGGCGACATCGAGGTTCTCGCTCTCCTCGACCAGCGGACACACCCAATAGGCGCGGCCGCCCCCCTTAATGGCACGTCCGATGCCGGCCACAACCTCGTCGATGCGGTCGAGCGGCAGCGCGCGCGTGTCGATCGGCGTGCGGCCGGCCGGCTTCTCGCGCAAAGTGGAAACATCCATGTCGCCGAAGAAGGTCAGCACCAGGGTGCGCGGGATAGGAGTCGCCGTCATCACCAGGATATCGACGGCCTCGCCCTTGCGGCCCAGCGCCAGGCGCTGATGCACGCCGAAGCGATGCTGCTCGTCGACGACCGCAAGGCCGAGATCGCGGAAGGCGACGCTCTCCTGAAACAGCGCATGGGTGCCGACAAGAATGTCGATCTCGCCATCGGCGAGCGCCGCCAGCGTCGCCTTACGTTCCGCCGCCTTGTCGCGCCCGGTGAGAAGGCCGAGCCGCAGACCGGCGCTCTGCGCCAGCGGCATCAGCCGGTCGTAGTGCTGGCGGGCGAGAATTTCCGTCGGCGCCATCAAAGCTGCCTGACGACCGGCTTCGACCATATGCGCCATGGACAACAGCGCCACCAAGGTCTTGCCGGAGCCGACATCGCCTTGCAGCAATCGCAGCATCGCCTTGTCCGACCCAAGGTCGGCGATGATTTCATCGACGCTGCGGCGCTGCGACACGGTGAGCGAGAAGGGCAGGGCCGCTTCGATCTTGCGGGCGATGCGCCCGTCGCCGAGGCTGGCGCGGCCGCGCGTTTCACGCATGCGGGCGCGCACCAGCCCGAGCGCCAACTGGCTTGCCAGCAATTCATCGAAGGCAAGCCGCATGCGTGCCGGCTGCGTCGGCAATATGTCCTGGGGATGTTGCGGGTGATGAACCTTCGCCAGCGCGTCGGCAAAGGATGGAAACTTGCGGGCCTGCATCCAGGCCGCATCGTTCCACTCCGGCAGCACCGGCAGGTTGTTGAACGCGCCCTCGACCGCGCGTTGCACGTTGCGCTGGTACAATCCTTCGGTCAGGCCGTAGACCGCCTCGACCGGCGGCAGCTTTGCGAGGCCTGCGGCGTCGAGCACGCGGTCTGGATGCACCATCTGCAGATGGCCGTCCCACAATTCGAGCTTGCCCGAGACCCAGCGCTTTTCGCCGAGCGGCAGCATGCGCTCGATCCACTGATGATTGGCGAGAAAGAACACCAGTTCGACATCGCCGGTCTCGTCCTCGACAATGACGCGGAACGGTGCCTTGGAAAATCGTCCGCTGGGCGGCCGATGCTCGGTCACCGTGACTTCCAGCGTCACGATGGCGTCGCGCTCGGCATCGCGGATCTTCGGCCGCGCCCGGCGGTCGATGGTTCCCTGCGGCAGGTGAAACAGGGCATCGACGACGCGCGCCTCGCCGCCGTCGTTCGACAGCAGCCGGTCGAACAATTTGCCCGTTTTCGGACCGATGCCGGGCAGGGCGCGGACCGGCGCGAACAGGGGATTGAGCAGGGCGGGGCGCATCGTTCCGGTTTATCTGCGCCGCCGGAGCCCGACAAGCGCCCGGAGCCGGGAGCTCACAGCGCTAAAATGTGTGATTTTAGCGCCCATAGCGTTTTCCGATCCAATGGGAGCGGAAAGACGCGTCCCGTTTCCAAAATCAGCCATGTCACCTAAAAAATCGCGGTTCCGACTGACATCGCGGCGCGATTCCCTATATATGACGCAGCCGCCCCGCGGTCCGTTTCGGACCGGCGGGCGTACTCATTTGCGGGTCATCCCGCGAAACCTGAAAGGTCATCCGTGTCCGGCACCATGCGCACCAGCGCCGACCTCGATCCGCGCCGTCGCCGCGTTCTCTACCGCTGCTGGCATCGCGGCATGCGCGAGGTCGACATTCTCATCGGTCAGTTCGGCGACGCGCATATCGCGGAGCTGGACGAGCGGGAACTCGACGATCTCGAAGCGCTGATGGAAGCGCCCGATCGCGATATTTTCGCCTGGCTTGTGGATGAGCACGAAGTTCCCGCGCACTTCGATACGCCGCTGTTTCGCAAACTGAAGCAGTTCCACACCCACGACCGGCCGATCCATAAGTGAAGCAAGCCCAGATACCATGACCATTGCGAATTCCTCATCCGACCTGAAACGTGCGATTGCCGCGCTGGCCAAAGGCGGATCGCTGACGTTCACGAGCGTGCCGGAGGGCTTCGACGCTTTCGTTGCTGCCGATCTCGCCCGCGCGCTGGCCGCTGCCGCGGAGGACCGCTCCGCCGCCTTCGTGCATGTGGCCCGTGACGGCCAAAGATCGCGCGCTTTCATGGAGGCCTTGGCCTTTGCCGCGCCGGAAGTCGAGGCGCTGGAATTTCCCGCCTGGGATTGCCAGCCCTACGATCGCGTCTCGCCCAATGCGGCGATCGCGGCCAAACGCATGACCGTGCTGTCGCGGCTGGCGCGCACGCGCTCCTCGGGCGAGCGGCCACGCGTGTTGTGCACGACGGTGAATGCGCTGGTGCAGCGCGTGCCGCCGCTGAAATGGCTGGCGACGCAGAGTTTCTCCGCTGCCCCCGGCAATGTCGTCGATACCGACGCGCTGGTGCGCTGGCTGGAGATCAACGGCTTCCTGCGCTCCTCCACCGTGCGCGACACCGGCGAATATGCGGTGCGCGGCGGCATCATCGACATGTGGCCGCCGGGGCATCCGCTGCCGGTGCGGCTCGATTTCTTCGGCGACACCCTGGAGACGATCCGCGCTTTCGATGCGGAAAGTCAGCGGACCTCCGGTCAGTTGCGCGCGCTCGACCTGGTGCCGATGAGCGAAGTGCAATTGACGACCGACACGATGCGCGCGTTCCGGCAAGCTTATGTCGCGGCCTTCGGCGCGGCGACGCGCGGCGACACGCTCTATGAAGCGGTGAGCGAAGGCCGCCGCCATCCGGGCATGGAACACTGGATGCCGCTGTTCTATGGCGCCACCAGTACGGTCTTCGACTATGTCGAAGGCGCGCCGCTGATGCTCGATCCTCTGGCTGACGACGCCGTCGGCGAGCGGCTTGGCGAGGTCAAGGATTATTACGACGCCCGCAAGGCACAGCATGACGCCAATCCGGCCGAGTCGGCCTATAAGCCGCTGCCGCCGTCGGCGCTTTATCTTTCGCCTGACGAATGGCGCTCGACCATCGAAAAGGCAGCCGTCGCGCGCGTGTCGCCCTTCGCAGCGCCTGAAGGCAGCGCGGCCAACAACGTCGATTGCGGCGGTCACGCCGGTCGCAGTTTTGCGCCGGAGCGTGCCGACGAAAGCATCAATGTCTTCGAGGCCGCCGTCACGCATATTCGCGCCCTGCAGGGCCAGGGTCGTCGCGTCATCGTCGCCGGCTGGTCGGACGGCTCACGCGAGCGCCTGTCAGGGGTCCTTGCCGAACACGGCCTCAAGGCGAGCGAAGTTGTCAGCAGCCTGGCGCAAGCCCTGGCGCTGCCGCGTGAGAAAATCGCACTGGCCGTCATCGGCCTTGAAACAGGCTTCGAGGCCGGCGAACTTGCTGTCGTCGGCGAGCAGGACATTCTCGGCGACCGGCTGGTGCGCAACCGCCGCAAGACGAAGCGCGCCGCTGATTTCCTCACCGAGGTCGCGGCACTCACCGCCGGCGATCTGGTCGTCCATGTCGATCATGGCATCGGCCGTTTCGTCGGACTGAAAGTGATCGAGGCTGTCGGCGTTCCGCACGATTGCCTCGAGCTGCATTACGCCGGCGGCGACAAGCTGTTCCTGCCGGTGGAGAATCTCGAACTGCTGTCGCGCTACGGTTCGGAAGAAACCGAAGTGCAGCTCGACAAGCTGGGCGGGCTTGGCTGGCAGACGCGCAAGGCGCGGATGAAGAAGCGCATCCGCGAGATCGCCCATGAGCTGATCCGCATCGCCGCCGCCCGCATGTTGCACGAAGCGCCGAAGCTGGCGCCGCCCGAAGGCGCCTACGACGAATTCGCGGCCCGCTTCCCCTACGATGAGACCGAGGACCAGCAGACCTCCATCGACGCGGTGCTGGAAGACCTTGCCCGTGGCCGGCCCATGGATCGCCTCGTCTGCGGCGATGTCGGCTTCGGCAAGACGGAAGTCGCCCTGCGCGCTGCCTTCACCGCTGCGATCAACGGCAAGCAGGTCGCCGTCGTCGTGCCGACGACCTTGCTCGCCCGCCAGCACTACAAGAATTTCTCGCAACGTTTCGCCGGCCTTCCTGTGAAGGTCGCGCAACTGTCACGCATGGTCACGGCCGCCGATCAAAGGGCCGCCAAGCAGGGCCTCGCGGACGGCACCGTCGATATCATCGTCGGCACCCATGCCGTGCTCGGCAAGACCGTGTCGTTCAAGGACCTCGGCCTTGTCATCGTCGACGAGGAGCAGCATTTCGGCGTCAATCACAAGGAACGCCTGAAAAACCTGCGCGCCGAAGTGCATGTGCTGACGCTCTCCGCGACGCCGATCCCGCGCACCTTGCAACTGGCGCTGACCGGCGTGCGCGAACTCTCGATCATCGCCTCGCCGCCGGTCGATCGCCTCGCCGTCCGCACCTTCGTCACGCCCTTCGACGAATTGATCGTGCGCGAGGCCCTATTGCGCGAGCGTTATCGCGGCGGCCAGTCGTTTTACGTCTGTCCACGCATCGAAGATCTCGAGGATGCAGCGGCATTCCTGCGTACGCATGTGCCGGAGGCGAAATTCATCATCGCTCACGGTCAGATGGCGGCCGGCGAGCTCGAAGAGCGCATGGCCGCATTCTACGACGGCAAGTACGATATCCTGGTTGCGACGGCGATCGTCGAATCCGGCCTCGATATCCCAACCGCCAATACGCTGATCGTTCACCGCGCCGACATGTTCGGCCTGGCGCAGCTCTATCAGTTGCGCGGTCGTGTCGGTCGCTCGAAGACCAGGGCCTATGCGCTGTTCACCGTACCGGCCAAGCGCACCATGACGGCGCAGGCCGAGAAGCGCCTGAAGGTTCTGCAATCGCTCGATACGCTGGGCGCCGGTTTCCAGCTTGCCAGCCACGATCTCGATATCCGTGGCGCCGGCAACCTGCTCGGTGACGAACAGTCCGGCCATATCAAGGAAGTCGGCTACGAACTCTATCAGCAGATGCTGGAGGAGGCCGTCGTCGCACTCAAGGCCGGTATCGAGGCTCCGGTGGAGGAAGTCTGGTCGCCGACCATCAGCATCGGCACGCCGGTCACGATTCCCGAAGATTACATTTCCGACCTCAGCCTCCGGCTCGGTCTCTATCGCCGCCTGACCACGCTTGAAACCGACGAGGAAATCGAGACCTTCGCTGCCGAGATGATCGATCGTTTCGGCCCGCTGCCGGACGAAGTGGAACAATTGCTCAAGCTCATCTCGATCAAGGCCCTGTGCCGCCGCGCCCATGTGGAGAAGGTCGATGCCGGCCCCAAGGGCGTCGTCATCGCCTTCCGCGACAACTCTTTCGCCAACCCGCAAGGGCTGGTGCGCTATGTCGCCGAGCAGGGTCGCGACGCCAAGGTGCGCCCCGACATGCGCATCGTCTTCTCTCGCGATTTCGAGAGTGCGAAGGAGCGTCTCGAAGGCACGCGGCTCATCCTGCGCACGCTGGTGTCGATTGCCGAGAAGGGCAAGAAGGCGGCGTGAGGGGAATAGGCAGTAGGCTTGCTCCCTCCGCGACGTCATGCCCGCGCTTGTCGCGGGTACCCACGCCGTGGTGCGCTGTCGCGATGAAGGAAGAGGATTGCCGTCGATATTCTGCAGCAATTGTGCGGCTGCACGGCGTGGGTGCCCGGAACAAGTCCGGGCATGACGTTGAAGCGTTGCAGCCTACTGCCTAATCCCGACTGCCGACTGCCTCTTCTTTATCCGCCATCGCCTGCCGCATGGCCGACACAAGCACTTCCGGCGATTGTGCGCCGGAGACGCCGAGCTTGCTGTTGAAGATGAAGAACGGCACGCCGGTGACGCCGATTTTCTGGGCCGTTTCGATTTCGCCCTTCACTTCGTCTTCGTCGGCCGTGCCGGCGAGCAGGCGCTCCACAACGGCGCGTTCGAGCCCGTTCTGTTCGGCGACATCGGCAAGGACCTTGTGATCGCCGATATCCTTGCCTTCGACGAAGTACAGTTGGAACAGCCGTTCCTTGACGGCGTCCTGCGTGCCGGCCATCTGCGCCCAGCGCAGCAGGCGGTGCGCATCCAGCGTGTTGGGCGAGCGCTGGATTTTGTCGAACGCGAAGGGGATGCCGACTTCCTGCCCGACACCGGCGAGCCGGCTGTTCATGTTGGCTGCCCCATCGGGGCCGAACTTGCGCGTCAGGTATTCCTTTCGGTCCATGCCGCCCTTGGGAATCGTCGCATCGAGCTGATAGGGCCGCCAGTGGATCTCGACATCGATGTCCGGCGCCATGGCAAGCGCCGCCTCAAGCCGCTTCTTGCCGACGAAGCACCAGGGGCAGACGACATCGGAGACGACGTCTATCGTCAGAGGGCCGCCTTGGGTCAGCGGACCGCCTTGCTTGGGAGTGTCTGCGGCGTTGCTCATGGCAATATCTTTCGCAATGTCCGTTGCGGTTCTGCGCCGCACCGGAAAGTCATCCAAGCCGCAGGCTATGAGCCGCAGAGCGGTTTGGCAAAGAGAATCAGCCGGTGGCCGTTCGGCGGCGCTCGATCGGCCGCTGCGACATTCTGCCGAAAATAGGAGCCCCCGCATTTGGCTTTTGTGTGACGGCCGGCGGCGGCGCCTCGCGGATGTGGACACTTAAGTGATATTCGCCAAACGCATGCAGATCGATAATCGCCGCCGTGCAGGTCGCCGGGATCGCGCAGGCGGGCACGTCGGCGTCTTTAAAGTCTGCAGTCTCCTCATGCCTGTGCAGCACGACAAGGGCTGCACAATCGCCGTGGGCGACCAGCCCCGCGTCGCAGATCGCCGGCGCAATGGCGGCGGGCACCACCACGTTGGCCTGCCGGTTGAGCGTCAACAGATCGCTCAGCCGAGCGCTCTCGAACGGTCCATGCAGGATGACCGGCGCTCCGGACATGAAGCCGGCGATGGGGCCGGCGACCATGCCCGCGAACGAGGCGATCGAGATCGTCGACACGATCGGCAGGCGCATGCCGATCCGCGCCTGGCCGATGAAATCGAGCGCCGCCGACATCAGGGAGTGCTGCGAATGACTGGCGACGCTGTCGCCTGTCATCGTCAGGACCACGGATTTGCGGTTCGACGGCGTCGGCGGCTGGATCAGAGCCCTCGATTTGAAATCGACGATATCGATGTTGAGCGCGCCGTCGATCGGCCGTTCGCCGAGCGTCACGACCAGGCGAATGCTGCTGGCGAGAGACGCAGCTGTAAACATCTCGGCAGCGAGGTCGAGCCCGCCATTGGCCGGCTCGCCGCAGATCGCCTGCGCGCCGGTGGCGCGAACGACATCGGCGATGGCGTCCGCGCGCATGTGCGAGGGAACCAGCGCCACATCAAGCCCGGCATGAAGCGCGCCCAGGGCGGCGATGACCGGCGCCACCCGGGCGCCCGCGATGATCAGCACGCAGGCGCCTTCCGCCATCTGCGCGTCCCGCCATGTCGCAGCAGCGTGGACGACCGCGCGTTCCAGTTCGGCGAAGGTCAGTGCGTTGGCGCTGTGCGCGTCATGGTCGCTCAGGGCCACCCGCTCAGGCCGCAGTTTGGCGGCGCTGGCGATCAGCTTGGCAAAATCGAACCCGGCCAGCGGGTCCTGGCTCAACGCTACTCCTGCATCCGCATTCATGCGTCGCGTCTCCACCAGGTGTCGAGCGTCGCGCCAAACAGCGGAGCGGCGAAACGCGGCAGTTGTTGCGGATAAGTCAGTTCGCGCTTGTGCACGATCCACTGGTTCGGCGTGTGGTACAGCGGAATGATGTAGAAGCCGGACAGCAGTACGCGGTCATAGGCGCGCACCGCGGTGATGAAATCGGCCATCTCCGTGGCGGCGAGCATCTTGACGATCAATCCGTCGATGGCGGGCGAAGAGGCTCCCGACAGATTGAACGAGGATTCCATCTTGGCGCTGGCCGAAGACCAGCGGTTGCGCTGTTCGTTGCCCGGCGAATTCGATGCGGTCCAGGTGCCGATCATCATGTCGAAATCGAACTTCTGCCGGCGGCGCTGATATTGCACCTCGTCGACATAACGCACGCGCGCCGCTATGCCGATGCGCTGCAACGATTGCGCGAAGTTCAGCGACAGCCGCTCCTGGTTGCGATCCGTCACCATGATCTCGAAGCCGAATGGCCTGCCGTTGCGCGTCAGCGCGCTGTCGGTGATGTGCCAGCCGCTCTTTGCCAGCAGGTCGAGCGCCTTGCGGGCGTTCTTCCGGTCGCGACCCGAGCCGTCGCTGCGCGGCGGCGTCCAGCGTCCTTCCAGAATGTCGTCGCGCACGCTGCCCGGCCATTGCGCCAGCAGCGCCCGCTCTTCAGCGCTGGCGGGGATGCCGGAGCACGACAATTCGCTTTCGTCGAAAAAGCTTTTGGTGCGCTTGTAGAGGTCGCCGAACAGATTGGCGTTGATCCATTCAAAATCGAACATATAGCCGAGCGCTTCGCGCACGTTGATGTCGGCGAAGATCTCATGGCGCGTGTTGAACGCGAAGCCGATCATGCCCTTGGCGCCGCCGAGCGGCAGGGCCTTCTTCTTGATCTGTCCGCTGGCGATGGCGGGAAAATCATAGCCGCTGATCCATCGCGTCGGATTGGTCTCCTCGCGGTAGTCGATCAGGCCGGCCTTGAGCGATTCATAGAAGGTCGTCCCATCGCGATAATATTCGATGCGGATTTCATCGAAGTTGAACATGCCGCGATGGACCGGCAGGTCCTTGGCCCAATAGTCGGGATTGCGCTTCAACAGCAGCAATTCGCCGGGCTTGAGCTGGGCGATCGTATAAGGGCCGGAGCCGACGGGTATTTCCAGCGTCGCCTCGTCGAACTTGTCCGCATCGGTGTGGCGTTGCGACAGCACCGCCATCAGCGCCAGGGTCAACGGCATTTCGCGGTCGCCGATGCCGGTCAGGTCGAAGCGCACCGTGTGCTCGTCCGGCGTCTCGATCCCTTTCACCAGCGAATAGGCGGCACGATGCTGCGGCCGTCCCTTGCGCTTGAGCAGCTCAAAACTGAACCGCACGTCGGCGGAGGTGATCGGCGTTCCGTCGGAGAAACGCGCCAGCGGATTGAGCCGCAGGACTACGAACGAGCGGGCTTCGTCGGTCTCGATGGATTGCGCGACCAGGCCGTAAAGCGTGAACGCCTCGTCGGTCGACCGCGTCATCAGGGTCTGGAAAATATTGGTGTTGAGCCCCTGGGCGGTCGAGCCGGCTTTCAGGTTGAACGGATTGAGGCTGTCGAAGGTGCCCTGAAAGCCCATGGCCAGCCGTCCGCCCTTGGGCGCGGCCGGGTTGGCATAGGGCAGATTCTGAAAATCCGGCGGCAGCGCCGGCTCGCCGTGCATGGCGATGCCGTGGCGTGCCCCAACCGGCGTGGCGAACACAAGCTTTGCAGGGAGCAGGGCAGCCGCGCCCGAAGCCGCCAGGGCAAGAACATCCCTGCGCCGCCATTCCGGACCGGAAAAACGAATCGATTGCCGCCTCATCACCGCAATTTATTGAATCCCGGGCTTCCCGTCATTTCTCCGTCGTCGGATCAGGCTTTTTATGCAACCGATCCGGCCGATCGGGGTTAGTAGGGGTTTGCGGCAAGGTGTTGGCAGGCTGTTGTTTCTCGCAATCGTCTCTGGCATTGACCCGCGGAAAACGCTATGAGCCCAGGGTCACTATGTCGCCGCATTCGCGGGCGAAGAGCGGGTCGGGCTGCGGCTTGGGCGATTGCGCGCCTCAAGGGCCGGCCATATTCGCATCATGCCGCATTGTGCGGCACGCCTGTTCGGAAGCGCGAATACCAAGCGAAAGGACTATTTATGCCCATCCTCAACAGCCGCGTAGGTGCGGCGGCGATTGCTGCATGTGTGATGTTCGCGGGTGCGCAAGCGCTGGCGCAGGGTCAGACGCGGCCTGCGGCGCCACGCCCGGCTGCGCCGGCTCCCCAGCAGCCCGCGGCGGGCGCGCCTGCCCAGCAGCAGGGTTCCAACCGCATCGAACTCAAGGCGACGCAGAAGGAATGGACCAAGGTCTGCGGCAAGGATCAGGCCGCCAACAAGGAAATCTGCTACACGACGCGCGATTTCGGCCAGGAAGCCGAGCAGCAGCCCGTGCTGGCGGTCGCCGTCTACGACGTGAAGGGTGACGAGCAGCGCATCGTCCGCCTGCTGCTGCCGGTCGGCCTGCTTCTCAAGCCGGGTTTCCGCTTCTCGCTCGACAAGGGCGCGATGCTGGAAGGCACCTATGAAATCTGCTTCCCGAACGGCTGTTTCGCTGAATCGCGCATCGGGAAGGCGCAGCTTGATACGATGAAGAAGGCCTCGACCATGAACATCGTGGTCAAGAACCAGGCCAATAACGAAGTCGTCTTCGTTGTTCCGATGACCGATTTCGGCAAGTCCTTCGATGGCGCCGCCATCGATCCGAAGGTTCTCGAAGAGCAGCAGAAGCAGCTTCAGGACGAGTTGCAGAAGCGCGCCGAAGACGAGCGCAAGCGCCTTGAAGGTGCGGCGCCCAACATCCCGGCCGCGCCGGCCCCGGCAGCGCCTGCGCCCGCCGCGCCGCGCTGATCGCTTCAACCGGACGAAACAAAAACGCGGAGCCAAAAGCTCCGCGTTTTTTGTCTGAACAGAGCGCTGTCCAGGGTGTGTTGAGATTCAGGTCAGACCGCCCCTCAGTTCTGGCGGGACGCCTTCATCCGATACTTGCCGTCCTCACGCCGGACGAAGATTTCGGCGACCTGTGGATGACGGGCCGGCTCGCCGGAGTCGTCAGGCAGCAGATTTTGCTCGCTGACATAGGCGACATATTCGGTTTCCTCGTTCTCGGCATAGAGATGATAGAACGGTTGGTCCTTGCTGGGCCGCACTTCTTCGGGAATCGACTGCCACCATTCCTCGGTATTGGCGAACTCCGGGTCGATATCGAACACGACACCCCGGAAAGGATATTTCCGGTGCCTGACCAAATCGCCGATGCCGAACTTCGCAATGCGAGGGTTCATAATGTCCTTGTCCGTAAGCCAACGCATTTTCAAGCGAAATGGACACCGGTTCGTGTGAAGAAAATGCGTTCTTTCAATAGGCTAGACGCGTCTATCAGATCCAGCGGATCGGAAAGACGCTATGCTGGTGGTTACGCGCAGTGCAATAACGTGTCAACTTTAACGCGAAAACGGCCTAAATGACGAAAGGCTCCGGCTTTTTTGCCACATTTTTCTTGTTTGGATTGACCATGGGCTGCGCTTAACGCATTGTGCCGCCGCATGACTCACAGAAGGGGTGCGGGCGCGAGAGGCTGCCGGCCAATAAATTCGTGTTCGAACTCATTATAGCGTTTGGGCTTATAGTCCTTAATGCACTGTTTTCCCTCTCGGAATTCGCCATCGTTTCCGCGCGAAAAGGGCGGCTGAGGACGCTGGCGGAAGCCGGCCGTTCAGGTGCGGCCCTGGCTTTGGAGCTGGCCGAGACCCCGGGCCGATTCCTGTCCACGGTGCAAATCGGCATTACGCTGGTCGGTATCCTTGCCGGCGCCTTCTCCGGCGCGGCGCTGGGAGCGCTGGTGGCCGATTGGCTGCGCGAGCAGGGCTCGATCTGGCAGCGTTTCGCCGATCCGCTTGGCTATGGCGCGGTCATCGGCACCATCACTTATTTTTCCGTCGTTGTCGGCGAGCTCGTGCCCAAGCAGATCGCTCTGCGCCATGCCGAGGGTATCGCCTGTGCGATGTCGCCGTTCATGTTTGGCCTGTCGAAGCTGGCTGCGCCGATTGTTTTTTTGCTCGATTTCTCCACCCGCTCCATCTTCAAGCTGTTCGGGGTGAAGGAGTTGCACGAGAGCGCGCCGACCGAAGAGGAAATCAAGTCGCTTGTCGAGGAAGCCGCCGATGCCGGGGTGATCGAATTCGATGAGCGCCGTATGATTTCCGGCATTTTGCGTTTGGGCGACCGCAACGTCAGCGCCGTTATGACGCCGCGCACCGATGTGGAATGGATCGATCTCAGCCTCGAAGAACATGAACTGCGGGACATGCTCGCCAACAGCAAGCATTCGCGCGTGCCGGTGGGGGACGGCTCGCCGGACAATATGATCGGCGTCCTCCAGGTGCGCGACCTTCTCGGTCCCGTTCTGTCGGGCGAGAAGCTCGACCTGCGTCCCTTCATTCGCAAGGCGCCGGAATTTCCCGACGTGCTCGATGCGCTCGATGCTTTGCAGGCGTTGCGTCAGGCGGAAGTGCCGATGGCGCTGGTGCATGACGAGCACGGTCATTTCGATGGCATCGTGACGCCTGCCGATATTCTCGATGTAATCGTCGGCGCCTTTCGCTCCGATGAGGCAGCG
>Ga0182744_1000652_pt1 | contig 32240 bp, 21 predicted proteins | sample eDN3rd30CKraftMG_FD_128525 | JGI IMG/M metagenome (GOLD analysis project Ga0182744, IMG submission 128525) | Enriched Miracle-Growth compost microbial communities from Emeryville, California, USA - eDNA 3rd pass 30_C Kraft MG (version 2) (version 2) ... | reverse complement strand
CGGAACATTTGCTCTTTGGCTCTTACTGTTATATAGTCTGCCGTAGAATCTATTACGGGGAACTTATCAAAGAACGGTGGAAATTGCACCTGCTTGGTTACGTCCCACCATCCGTCTGCATGAAAAAGGATTTTGTCCAAATTATTGGTATAAACAGAAAGGGTAGCCGGTGCTTCATCTACCGGTACAATCTTCGCTGTTTTAGCTGCTTTTGTAAAAGGGTAAAGCATTAACCGCATTTCGGAAGTAGTTATCTTTTGAAACGCCGAAGCCGATTGCACATAGGCATATAAACGGGCTTCCATACCGGTAAAGGATTTTAAAGAAGCAGTCTGCATTAAAAGATGGTGCTGTTTTGTAAGATTTTGGGTTAAAGTGTTCCGGTCAGTATGAGTTAGCTTGTTCAATTCAGGCGCTGTTTTTAAGGCACCAACAATAGAAGCATTCCTATAAGTACCAGGCAAATCCTTCAGACCGGTGTCCTGTGCAAATAGCATACCATAACTAAATAAGTTGATCCATAAAAGTACGATGAGCGTGGAGGTTTTCATTTTCGCAGGAATTCTACCCTTCTATTATTGGCCTTGCCTTCGGCAGTATTGTTGTTATCCATCGGTTTTGATTCACCCAGTCCTTTTGTGGTGAGCCGACCGTCGTCAATTCCCATTTTCACCAATTGTGTTTTTACAGCATTAGCACGGCTTTGGGACAGTTTCATATTGGCGTCATCATTTCCGTCACTGTCGGTGTGTCCATCAATTTCAAAATCCAAATCGCTATGATCTTTCATCAATTTCACGATCTCGTTGAGTGCGCCCATGGATTCAGGTTTAATAGTAGCTTGGTTAACATCGAACAAGATTCCGTGCGTAATGAATTTACCATCGGTCACGATTTTATTGTACTTATCATCCCCCCCTGCGGCCAGACGGAAGTTTTTGATCTTAAACGCATAATTACCGTCTGTAACCATGGCCAACTTACCCGGTGCACCTTGCAAATTATTGGAAGCAGCTACACGGTATTGATTGATATAGGCTTTACCGATATTTTTTCGCAAATAGAGGGCTATATGGTGCCAGACATTGCTTGTTTTCACTATTTTTTGTAAGGCATCTACCATGTTCGCTGGCGCACCGGTATGCTTGCCTAAAGCCGATTGTGTATTGGAATGCAGCATAAATTCATAAAGCCCATATCCTTCATAATTTTCGTCGTCAGCAGCATAAAAACGGATAAAAAAATCATTGGTAAAGGCGAAATAATCTTTATCGTTTTCATACATCATATCAAATTCTACCGTAAATTGTTCAGGCAAGTATTTTTCTGTACTCATCATGGGCATGACAACTGTTTTGCTGCCTGCATCGAGGTGCAAGACCTTTTCGCCCTCGTAACTTTGTATTTCGGCATTGCCTTTCTGGATACTGAAACGGGCTGGCAGCTCAGCATCCACTTCATTGCTGAGGTCTGGCTCAAAGATGATCCGATCGCCGGGTACAAAATCATAACTTTTATAATCCGAGGGATTCTTTTTACCCGTGGGAATCTTATCTTCCGCTACTCCAGCTGCTTCATCTTTACTTTCTTTAGCCGCCCCTACCACACCGTCTTTTGCCTTATCCATCGCTTTTTCGGTGGCATCGCCTGTTTCACGAACCACTTTATTTTCTACCCGGCTCTTTACTTCTTGTTTGATACGTTTCAAGAGCTGCGCTTGGGCTTCATTGGAGAAAAGGATACTCGCAAAGATGGCCGCAGCCGTGAACGCCATTAATACTATTCGGTTCATGCGTTTATAATTTATGGGTTATTCTCTTTATTGTTTTTGTTCCACCAAAGTTCGGGCGGCTATTTAAACTGTACAATCCTGAAAAAGAGGATTTTTACATCTCCATAAAAAAGGGGATTTTTATCAAAATGCTTGTCCCGCGTTCTTTTTTTCTGGATTTTTGAGTTACTATGTATCAGCACCTTTATAAATGGTTTGCCTTTAGCTTATACCTTCTGTTGTATTCGATGGTTTCTTTTAGCCAGTCTCAGGAAATAGACAGCATGAAGACCATCCTAGCAGATAAGAGCCTGACGGATAGCACCCGCATGGAAGTGCTTTTGCAATTGGGTTGGGACATGAGTTTTTTCCATGCGGATACTGCTCGCATGTATTTACGTACCTGCATCAATCTGGCAGAAAAACATCAAAATGAGCTCAAAATAGGTGCAGGGTATGCCTATATGGGAAGCAGTTATTTTAAAGAAGATAAACTCGATAGTGCATTGCATTATTATCAGATTGCCGAGACGCATTTTTTGAAGGATACGACGGTAGAAGGGAAAGAAAATGTGATCGTAAACCGGATGAGCATGGGAACCGTCGCGCTCCAGCAGAACCAATATGAAGAAGCACTGGGATATTATTTTAAAGTGATCAACTACTTTGAAAATACTTCTGCCATAGACTGGCCGAACCTACTCACTGCTTATGCCAATGTGGGTTTGGTGTACAATGATATGAAGCAATTTGATAAGGCTTTGGAATATCATCAGAAGGGATTGAAAATTTTCGACGAGCATCCGATGAGCTTAAAAAAGAAAGTGCAGTTGCAAATGTTTGTGGCCATGGATCTTTTGAATCTGCGGAAGTATGAACAATTCCGTGAGGCTATTGACAGTGCTGAGTTGTTAGTACAACAGCTGCATTCTCCGTATTTCCTCAGTAGTTTTTATGCTATTAAAGGCCGTTACTTTAATGACATTCAAGATTATCAACAAGCTATCACCGTCTCTAAAAAAGCACTGGAATACGCTCAGGATATAAAATATGAATTCGAGGCTGCGAATATTCTCTTTCAATTGGGCAGAAGTTATTTCCGTTTGGGGGATTATGTGCAAAGCCTAAAATACTTCTTACCGGGTTTATCCACACACCAAGCTTTGAATGACAAAACGCGGGAAAGGGTTTCTTTAAACTATATTGCCCAAGCCTACTACAAAAATAAAGACTACCAAAAGGCGGCACAGTATTTTGATGCATACGGAAAGCTGAGCGACAGTCTGCACCGATCAGAAATTCAGGAAAAAATAAACGAAATAGAGAACCGGTTTCAAAACAAACAAAAGGCCGATAGCATTCTTGTACTAAAAAAGAACACCGAACTCCAGCAATTGGCCCTGAATAAAAAGAAGAACCAAAATACATTTATTCTTGCAGGTGCCCTCTTGTTATTACTCACTGCATCGTTGTTTTATCGTAATTTACAGCATAAACACCGCTTGTTGAAACAGTCGGAAAAATTACATCAACAACAAATTAGCCAATTAGAGAAAGAACGGCAACTGATTGCCGCCCAATCACTGATGAAAGGACAAGAAGAAGAACGAAGCCGCATGGCCAAGGACCTACACGATGGCGTGGGCGGCCTGCTATCGGGGGTTAAATTAAGTTTATCGAACATGAAAGGGAACGTATTCTTATCAGAAGAAAATGCAAGGACTGTCAATACCATCATCGGGCAATTAGACAATTCAATAAGTGAACTACGACGTGTATCACACAATATGATGCCGGAAGCATTGATTAAATACGGCTTAAAGGAAGCACTGGAAAATTACTGCGAAAGTATTGATCAATCGGCCAAACTTAACGTACGCTTACAAACCTATGGCCTGGAACAACGGTTGGAACAGGATACCGAAATTATTCTCTATCGTATTGTACAGGAATTGCTGAACAATGCCATGAAGCATGCCAATGCCCAACAGGTACTGGTACAATTAATGAGGGAAACAGACAAATTTACGCTCACCGTGGAGGACGACGGCAAAGGTTTCGATGTACATCATCCGGATTACCAAAAGGGAGCCGGTTTGCAAAATATCCGGGCTCGGGCGGGTTACCTGAACGGTACGGTAGACATCCGTACGCAACCCGGTGAGGGCACTTCGATTACCATCGAGGGAAATATCAATTAAAAACGCTTGCTTTATGATTACTATTTTTATTGTTGACGATCATCCCGTAGTGGTGGAAGGACTGAAATCAGTTATTGAAAAATTAGAGGGGCATCTGGTTTCTGGTGTGGCATATAACGCCATTGAAGCCATCGAGTTATTAAAGAAAACTCATGTAGATGTACTACTTTTAGACATTAATTTGCCAGACGTTAGCGGCATTGACCTGTGCAAAAAAGTGCGAAAAGAATTTCCTGCTATAAAAATATTAGGAATCAGTACGTTTAGCGAGCGCAGCTACATATCCCGCATGATTGAAAACGGTGCATCAGGATACCTCATTAAGAGTGCTTCTTCAGAAGAAATTGCAGATGCCATTGCTTCTGTGATGCAGGGAAAATTGTACATGAGCCTGAACATGGAACACCTGCTGCGTCCGATTTCCGTTGTACCAATAGACCACTTGCCTGATTTGACCAAGCGGGAAAAAGAGGTGTTGCAATTAGTTGCCGAGGGGTTGACCAATCATCAAATTGCGGAAAAATTATTTGTAAGCCCCTCCACAGTGGATACCCATCGCAAAAACATGATCACCAAACTGCAAGTCAGCAATACAGCTGCCCTCATCCGCTTCGCGATGGAACATGGACTTATCAACTGATTTCTTTTTTTGTAAGCAATAAAACAGCACTAAAGATTTGTAAAAATCAAATCTTTTAAAGTTCTTTTAAGATAACCAAGGGGTGTTAAACCAGAGAAAAACTTGAAGTCGGCAATAAAATGTGAACTATCGTAATAACCCAATTCCAGTGCAATAGAAGTTAGACTTTCATTCTTTTCCAGTGCATCTAACCGGCCTTTAGCCGCATTAAACCGAACAATACGTGCATACAATTTTGGATGGATGCCCAAATGCTGAGCAAAGGCTCGCTCCAGGGTTTTACGTGACGTATTGGTTTGGTCTTGAAGAGTCTTAATATCTATATTACCTCGCGTATTTGCTATTAAATTCAAGGCATTTTGCGTACAATCTACCCGTTGATGTATCGTAATTGTGCGGTATTTTTGAATTAGAAATTTTTCCAGTACATGGATTGTTCCCTCTAGGGAAGGCATGGATTGCATCTCATCACAAAGGGATTCCAACTCATTGCCCCATATATCTTCCACATCAATAATCTGATTAACGAAATTTTCCATATGGATGCCGGTAATTTTGGCGATTCCCAAAGGTTTGAACTTCACCCCCAGGTAATCTACTTCATTTGCGGTGGTGGTACGCGGGCCCGTACCCTGTCCGAAAAGATAAGCGTACTTGTTCAGGGTGAAAGTTTTATCAGGAAGGGTATGATGCTCTGCCTTTTTTTTAAAATTAAAAGCCAAAGCCTGTAAAAGCGGGGTATAGAAATATTGTTGTTCAGGTGCTTCTCCCTGTTGGGATGAGACATACCAATAGTGGTCAACGATGTCGCTAAGTGCAGGGATGGGATGGAACAAGCGGTAAATCATACAAAAACAACATGTATGTGAAGTATATTCAAACTTAGATAAATTCGCTGATATATACAATGTAATTGCGAGGCTATATATCGGACTTACTGTCGTACCTAGTTCATGATGATATCATTTAATCACTATAAATTACCAACTCCACCGCCAATAAATCGGCTATTTTTTTCATTCGAACGTATACTTCCCGGATTGTCCTGACAGGAGCTGATCATTGCGACAATAGGGAAAAGGGGCGATGTTGCTTTCATGTTCTTTATTTTTTTATTCCATATTCTTTACTGTTCGATTGGGCTTATCTCCCTCACTTCCAACAGCACACGGGTGTAATGATGCCCGGTTTGTGCAGTCTGAAATATGCCTTGCAGTGTTATTCTCTTGTTTTCCCGGGGTTTGAAATCGAGGTTCGAGTCGTTGCTGTAGACTTGTATTTCGGTTATACCGGTAACGGTTTGATCTGCAGTTTCGGGATCGAGTTGATTGGCAGATGCCATCACGCTTATTGGATAATCCGTCTTCAACAGATATACCCAGACTTTCTCGTCTTTTTCGGGCGTTTCGCCGTAATTCGGGCTACCGTAAAATTGCTTTTTGATTAACGTTCCTTTGATAGCTGACAATACAGGTTCATAATGATAAATGCCCGGCAGATTCCTGATATCGGGAAAGGATAACGTTCCAAATTCATTTTTGGTCAGATGGAGTACATCTGCTCCGGGCTGGGGATTAAACCCTGCGTAATGTTCTACATCAAAGCGATGTAATAGCCAGTTTTTACGTGCGGTATCGTATTTAAAGGTGATCGAAATCATTATCGTTTATCGCCACGCGTTGCTCTACGGTAAAGAAGCCATTTTTGACAACTGTTTTCAAATTGTTTATATTAAATGTTTCATCAGGAATAATCAATACAGCGTTTTCTTGTGCCGTTTTGTATTTACCGTCTTTCTGTTGCATTAAAAGCTGGATTTGACAACTTTCTTCATTATATAACACGAGCAACAAATCTTCTTTAAATCCGTCAAGGTTCAAATCGCCTTTAGCAGATGCCGCTAACCGCCAACCGTCCGGAATATAGGCTGCATATGGTTGTGCAGCTTTATCATCCGGTTCGTCCGGTAAAGCATTTGCGCTTGATTTTTGAAGGATTTTTGATTCGGAAGCTTCTGAAAATGTGATTTTCCCGGTTTCCTGCTGGGTAATCCGTGCCCTTGCAAAAAGATTTTCTACACCATAATTTCTGGTTTTCGAAGTATATTCTTTAAAATAATAGTTGCCATCACCGCTTTTCTCAAAGACAATCGAAACATCAGATTGGCTACTATTGTTGCCCAGTGTATAATCAACGGAAAGGATGTTGCCCGATAAGTCCGGGTAATTCCCCCCAGAAGCACCCAATATTTCCTGTCCCATCAACAAGGTAGCATTTTCAGCAATCTTGCTGAGTTTACCGTTGGAATTTCTTAATAACATCACCGTTTCCACATCGGGATTATCCGCATCGCTCAATTCGAGGAATATATCGCCCGAAGCTGCTGTTAATCCCGGCCCGGAGCTGCCGATGATTTTCTGGTTTCCAATAAAGGGTTTAAATTGTTCCGGCTTGATCTGCGCGAATGCGCTGCTGTTAAAAAAGTAGCACATCGTGAGAAATAGCCAATGGTTGGTCTTCATTTTTAATCCTGTTGGTCAAAAATTTGTTTTTTTAATGGGCGAGTCCGTATTCAACCCAACACCGCATCTGCGGCGTCTTCTCCGGTGTTGATAGCGCCCTCCATAAAACCCTGCCAGTCGGCGAGGTGTTCACCCGCAAAATGCGTACGTAAAAAGGGTTTTTGTAAGACGGGGCGTAAACCAAACCACTGCCCTATCCCATACATCGCATAGGCCCCTTTTGACCACTCATCATTGCCCCAGTAGTAATTGGCCTGCCCAGTGAGCAGGTGCTGCAGTTTCCCGAAATGCGGTGTTAAGGTTTGGAGTGCCATTTGGGCATTGCGTTCATTGCTTTGGTTGGCAATCACAGCGGCTTTGTCGCCAATGCTGTAGGAGATCAGCACGCCTTTTGAAGACCGCTGATTTTTAGTGCCATGATAAAAATAATGGGGCAATTCGTCGGTGATCATATCGAAACTTTCGTCCTTCCAAAAACGGCTATCGAAAACCATCGCGTGTTTGTTGATGCGTGCATATTGCAGGGCGTTTAACGCTTCGGTTTTTTCCGGTGGCAATGCCGGTTGCCAGTCAATCTTACCGATGGCAAAAGTCGGAGCAGTACAAATCAGGTGGTCTGCTTCAAACACTGTTCCGTTGGCACAATGGACTTTTACGTGATCGCTTTGTTCGATTCGGGTAACCGTATGTTGCAGCAATATCTTTTCGTTACCCATCTTTTCAGCAAACGCTTTTGCGAGCATGGCATTACCGCCTTTGATTTTTAGGTCCATTTCGTTTTTCGGGCTGCTTTCGGCATACTCCGAAAGTGCCGAAAACGCAGAAACATGGCGGATACTTTCACCGAAATCGGTACTATCCAACAATTCGCGGATGTCCAGATCTCTGCCACTGCAACCCTGTTGAACCAGGTAGCGCCACCAGTCAGTCTTGTCCAATTGTATTTGTTCGGCTTCAGAAAGAGAAGGATAGTTTTGCAGCAATTCTTCAAATTTCGCATTCCATTTTTCGGAATAATCCCACTTCCCGGCAGGCGTGTATTTGCCTTTATAAATGAGATGGGTATCGAACTGGTTGTTCTGCAATTCCAGTTTAAATTCTTCGCACAATTCCTGTATCCGTTCGTGCGAATTGCCAACCCATTCCCCACCTAATTCAATAACCAGATCATCATCGATCTGATGGGAGAACACACGCCCGCCAATCCGGTTTCGGCTTTCCAGAACAATGAAATCCACCTTTTTCTGGTGCAAGCGATAGGCCGCTGCCAACCCGGAAAATCCGGCTCCGATGATGATGACTTTGGTTTTGGATGCGGTTTGGGCGTTTCCGAAGACAGGTAATCCGATGGCTAGGCCTGCTGCGGCAACGGTGCTTTGTTTGATAAAGGTTCTTCTGGTGGTCATGGTTTAATTCTTTGTTTTACGGGTTCTCTGCTACAAGTTTCGATCCCTCATTGATGTAAAAAGTATTCACTTTCGTGTTTTCTTCTTCGGTTTCAAAATCCATTATAACGGTTGAAAGCTTAAACGAGTTATTTAGAGCCTGTTTAAAATTTTAACGAAATTTTTATTATGTCCATTTGAAATTTATTTAAACAGGCTCTTATTTTTATCATCGTATTTTTTTAAAATTCGGTTTAACAAGGTATAAACAAATAAACGCCTTCCAATTTCCCGTCTTTACTAAAATTAATTCGGAGCTGGTTGTCAGATTCCGGTCCGTCGGGGATGCTGAATATTTTGCCACCGTCGTCTCCGTCACCTATTTCCCAGCTATCGTCATTGTAAAAAATATTTTCCAGTTCCTCCAATGTGGTATTTGCGGTAATGGTGCCTTTGTCTGTATTCACTTTATAGTCGGTGCCGCGGATAAATACACTGCGCCAGGCTGCTTGCTTATTATCAGCGAGCTCTAGCAGCAAATTATGTTCATCATACCATTCGCTATAAGTGCCTTCTTCGAAGTAAGTCCCGCATTCAGGCCGTTCTTCGGGCGTCGATATCCGTCCTTTTCCCAGAATCAACTCGTATGCTTCCAACGTTGCCGTTAGTGGTACTAATTTACCGGTGGCCGTGATGATATTTTCTATTTTCAGAAATTCTCTTTGTTCGTTATCCATTTTATGAAGCGCGGTATAGGTATTGATAAGCGCTTTGTCTTTGAAGATGAATGTGACCGGAATGGCGGGCAGCACTTCGTTGTTATCTAGGATGGCACCCCTGATTATTCCATTTGCTATCGTGTCAAATCCATAAAAAAGGTCCGGCGATCCGGCATTGGCATCGAACTGACTTTGGTACACCCACTGATGATCTGTTTTCAAAAAAACAGCATAGTGTACGTCGGCATTATTGCCCCCACCGCGGCCTTCAATAGAGAAACAAAGTAACGCATCCGAAGTGCCGTCGCCATTCAGGTCGCCACGGATAATGCGGAGCATATCATCGTTCCAAGAGAACTGTGTGTCATTTTCCAATGCCAGCTCTTTCAAGAATGAAGGATTGGTTTTCTGTTGCTCAAATGCCGCGAGAATGGCTATGCTGTCGGTCGGCGGATGGGCCTCGGCACGTATCAGATGTTGGCTGCCGTTTCCTTGCTGACCTGCGGTTCCGGACTGGAGCTGCCCGCAACTACAAAGAAGCATAACTGAAAATAGGACGCTGGCGACCCGAACTTCGATTCCGTTTCTGATTTTAATGTTCATGATTTTCCTATATATCTGTGCTTATTGTTTGTACGTCTGCCGAAAATGCGGCAAATCAACATTCACCATTCATAATTAACTATTAAACCTACCAGCTTCCACCGCCACCGCCGCCAAAACCACCGCCTGACGAGCCGCCACCTCCAGAAGAACTGCTGGACGGTGAACTCACCATACTGGACTGTGCCACGGCCATACTAACGGAAAAAGATTTGGAAAACGCGTACATGTCTATCATCCGTGTTCCGCTGCTGTGGTACCACGTGGGCGGCGGGATATGGAGCGCATCGAACTTTTTCGCCCATTTGTCCAGCAATCCGAAAGCAAGTGCATAACTCATCGTTTTCTCGAAATAAGCCGGGTCTTGTTCGAGTAGCACTTTTATCCGGTTCACTTCTGCCAGTTTGATAAATTGCCTGAACCCTTTCAGCTCTGAAAAAACCACATTTCCCTGGCTGTTTTTTTTCTGAAGGAAAAAGGTCATAAAAGCAATGAAGACACAAATAATGGGAGCTGAAATCGCTGCTAGAGGGCCGTAAGTAAAGAGAAATAGGCCGCAGAGTACCACTCCCAATGCAATGGCCACGCCCATCGTGATTTTCATCACCTCGTTGGATTTCGCTTCGTAATATTTTTGGGCCTGTGCTTTCAGTTCCTTTTTGGCTTGGCCCATCGTTACGTAAAAGGTATTGCTTAGGCTACTGATGAGTACGTGATTGCCCCAAATACCGAACAACGTGCTGAAGAGCCGTTGCTCATAATCCGGAGACGTTACAGGTATCGTGCTCAATCGGGTCAACTTCATGTCGGCTTTGCCAAAAATTCCGCTTTTAGGTATCTCTTCGATCATGATATATCCCTGCGATGCCCAATGCGGAATCAGCGCAATGAGGTCCGAGGCATCGTCTTTATCATCGATCAGGTAGCCCGCCATAGCCGGATCAATGTCATTTGGCGGATAATAGGAAGTAACGCTGATTACCCGTTCGTCTTTGCCGTACCGGAGCCATACCAACCAAAAGGCAACGAGCAGAAAGCCTAAAATCCCCACCCAACTATACCTCTGCCAAAACGGGACGGTAATAAAATTTTCCTGAATGGTATGCCGGGGCAGTTGGAGTAAAACCGTTACATCCTGTCCGGGCATGGAGAAGAAAAACGCGTGGCTTTTGGCGGAGAAAGTTCCGTTGGAATAGCCATAATCGAAATCGGCCGAGGGTTGTGACGTTCCGGTATCTCCGGCATAGACAAAACAATTTTCGGCAGATAACCCGGTACCTTCGGGCACATGGATACGGAGCGTTACCTGCCGAAAAAGGGCTTGCCAGCCCGAAGGTTTCACATTCCAGTAAAACTGGACCTGCTCGTCATCGAACAAAAACGCATTGTATACCCGGTATTTGATTTCATAGTGTTGTAACCCCGTTACAAGCCGATCTTTGTCGCCGATTTTTATGAAGATTTTTTCGTCCGTACGCTGTTCCAACTTGCTGTTCACTTCAAAGGGGTATGTGGGCACTTCGATGTTTTGGATAACGAGGTGGCGGTTTTCTGTCCTACCGGCCGTTGTGTTTAGTTTGTAATCAGTAATGATTTCCCTGAAAATGCCGTGCTTTGCTTGGGCAAGTTCGATGTCGTATTTTTCGACTACATCAAAATAACCCTCACTATTCAGATAAATATCGGTTGTGAAACCGTTGACGGTAAAGCCCTGGGCGAATGCAAGAACATTAATAAAAACGAAGGCGATAAATAGGATTGTTTTTCTCATTTTTTTAACCATTAACCATTAAAAACATCACCAGCTTCCACCGCCGCCGCCACCGAACCCGCCGCCGGAAGAACCGCCCCCACTACGCGAGGAGCTACCGGAAGAGCGACTGCTGGAGGGTGCGGTGACCATGGCAGCGCTGGCTGCAGCCAGGTTATTGCCAAATGACGAGGCAAATCGGTTCATGTTAAACCGGGTTTCAGAAGCACCGCTATACCATTCCGGTGCCTGCCGGAGTAGGCCCTCAAACTTGGCAGTCCACGCTTTCAGTAGATTAAATGCCACGGCATAAGGCATGGTTTTTTCAAAGTAATACGGGTCGTCCTCAAGGAGTGTCTTGATGCGGTCCATTTCGGCCATTTTGATGAATTGATGAAAGCCCAGAAGCGCTGGCATCACGGCGAGGCCTTTCTTGCTTTTGCCACGGAGTTTGTTGACCAAGTAGGCAAATCCAACCGGAAAAAAGATGAAGAAGAAAATGAAGTTGAAGATGACAAAGCCAATGAATTTTCCCGATTCGATATCGATGTAAGGCTTCACTAGAAATGGAAGAAATGTAATGCCGAAAAATGCCCACAGCCAAGAGAGCGTGGCCACGATCAACTTTAGGCTCGTGTTTTTCCGCGTATAATAAACCTCCGATGCTTTGGCCAATAGGCGGTGGGGTTCTGCGTAGATACCGCGTAGGCTGCCTGCCCGCACTTCGTCTTTACCGGCAAATATTTTATTGAACAAAAGATGTTCGTAACCGGCTGCCCCGGCGGGCAGATCTTTCAGCTTAATTAAATTCAGATCGCCCGAATAGGTGTTTTCACCCGGACCAATTCCCGCTATCCGGATAATACCCTGCGTAGCCCAATACGGCAGTAAGCAGGAAACATCGCGGAAATCGGTTTTGTTGTCGATCAGTACACCTGCCATCGCGGGGTCTATGCTTTCGGGCGGATAGTAGCTCGTAACGGGTGTTACCCGAATGGCGCGCAGCCGTAGTTTGATGGATAGCAGAAGGGCGAGGAACGCCACTCCTCCAATCATCAACCAACGGTATCGTTCCGCGAAGGGCGGTGTAAAATCCACCTGCCGAACCAGTGATTCCGGCAGTTTCACCAATACCGTAACGCTTTGTCCGGGCAGTGAAAAAAAGCCCTCTTTTGATTGGCTGGAAAAGGTAGTGCCGGAATAATCATACGTAAATTCGGTCGATGGGACGGTATCGCCTGCGTTCCCCGCATATACAAAGCAATTTTCGGGCGAAAGCAACGCACGATCCGGTGTATGGATCGTAAAGTTGATGGCGTTAAAAACCGTTAGCCATTCCGAAGGCTTTATATTCCAGTATAGTTGAACCTCATCATCCGTAAAGATCAACGCATTCTTTACCCGATAACGGATTTCGTAGTGTTGGCGGCCCGTAACCAAGGTGTTTTTATCGCCGATGCGGATATGGAGCTTGTTGTTCAACAGTTTTCCGAAAACTTCATTGGTTTTGAACGGGTGCTTTGGTACATCGATGTCTGACACGTATATTTCATGGTCGGATACCTGCCCATTTTCATCCCGGAAGGCCACTGTGGTGACAATCTCCCGGAAGATGCCGTGCTTGGCTTCGGTAAAATCCACATCGTAGCGTTCCACCACATCAAAATAGCCGGCCTCACGCAGGTAGATATCCGCAGTAAAGCTGTTGACGGTAAAGCCCTGTGCGAAGGCAACCGTGCTTGCGAGCGATAAAAGCAGTATGACAATGACGTTCTTCATTTACCGAAATACACGTTAATGTTTTCACGGTCAGTCGCTTCTGCCTCGAAGAAATCGAAATGCTGGTAATTGAATATCCCCGCAAACAGAACTCCGGGGAAGCTTTCGCCATAGGTGTTGTTTTCCCGTACGGTGCTGTTGTAGTAACGGCGGCTGCGCTCTAGGTTTTCTTCGATTTCATTCAGCTTCTGCTGCAAATCCAGAAAATTGGTGCTGGCTTTCAGGTTCGGATAGGCTTCACTGAGCGCGAATAAACTGCGCAGGCTTTGCTGGAGCATGTTTTCGGCCTTGATCTGCGCATTGATATCGCCCTGCGGGGCCGACATGGCGGCGTTGCGGGCGGCTATTACTTGGTTCAAGGTTTCCTGTTCGTGCGATGCATAACCCTTTACAGTGCTTACCAGATTGGGAATGAGATCGTGGCGGCGTTTCAAGGCTACGTCGATGTTGCTCCACGCGTCTTTGACACGATTCCGGTTTTTGGCAAAACGGTTAAAAATACTGACCAGTGTGCTGCCAATAAGGAGCAGGATGATGATAGTCGTTCCGATGATGTACATAATCTTATTCTTTTGAGTGGCTTGATGAGCAATGATGTTTTAAAGCGCTATGGCACTGTCCGGTTTATCCAATCCGGGCTGTTGCTGTGGTTGCTGGGACTGGTCAAAGACGACTTTCGATTTATCATTCGGATCATACAGCACTTTGAAGCTCACGCCGGGCTGGAAAATTCCGATTTGGGTAATGTTTATCATTTCTTTCATCGTTGCGGGCCAGGTTTCGCCTTGCGGATTGGTAACGTTCACTTCAATGATCAATTGATAATTCTGATTGACACCACCCAAGGAAATCTTCATGTTCCCCTGGTAACTTCGGATGACCGTAGCAATTGCCGGCAGCCCGTTTACCAGCGTCTTGGGTTTAATGGCATTGCGGGCCAGCTTCATGGCAATGAATATGACAGCAAGAATAAAAGCGATAAACGCAAATACGCCGACGATGCCTATAGGCCCAAATACCCGCAGAATCAGATCGAACATGCCACCGATCCAGAAAACGAAGAGCAAGAGAACAATGGGAATGGCGGTGACGACCAGGGTAAAAAGAGTCGATTTTTTCATAGCCGTAGGGGTTATTGTGGATATAAGTCAATTGGATTGGCCATTTTTCCGGTGGCCAGGTCGATGGTCATCAGGTAATCGTTATTCGTTACCCATAGCTGGTCGTCTTTGATAAAAAACCGTTCGTTACCATAGTTGGGAATGATGGTTTTCAGTTCCTTTTGCGGAAGCTGTAATTTCCAGACCGTTTCCAGCGTGTTTTTATCCAACATGGCCAGCTCCATCTCTTTTTCATTGTTGCTGGACACTGGCGAAAGCACGAAGAAATGGTCCTGATAATAGGTCGTTGCTTCCTGGTCGCCTGCTTCCGCGTTTTTTCCGAGCGTTAGAAACTTTGGTTCGATGAAATCATCGGCCGACACGGTATTTCTTTGTCGGGTAGTGATGCTCTGGCGACTGCCGTGGAGCTGTTGTGTGCGGTAGTCGTCGGAAGAGGTAGCTACCTGAAAGTTTTTCGGCGAAAGGTAGTCGATCATTTCAAATTTCCCGACGACCGTCTCCGCTTTACCGCTATTCGGGTCGATGCGGTAGTAGCGTTTGTCGCTCGCTTCCAGCAGGAGCCCATCCACGCCAGCGGGGTTGACAAAAAACGTATAGTTTTTATCCCACGAAACCGTCGGGTTCAGTTTTTCCAGCGCTCCCCACTCGAAGCGGAATTTTTTGGCCATGATGTCATAAAGGGCTATCCGATTTCCTTTGTTGTCTACCCGTTCCAGCAACCAGACCAAGTTATCTTCCACGCGGACGACATAGAGCTGGCCGTATTTCCCCGATTCAATCGGCTCCTCCAGTATCCGTTGACCTGTTTTGCAGTCGATTACCTGAAACCGGGTAGGATACGCAAAGCCCCGGATGGTGATGCTTCCGTCCACATCCGGCATTTCTACCTCGCGGTCGTACGTATAGGCGAAATAGCTGCCGTCCGGACTAAACGTACCCGATGTAAACACGGGTACGTTGGACAGTATCCCATTCGTAAAGCCGCTCATGAAACCTCCTCCGGAAACTACTTTTCCGATGAAGACGGTGAACAGGATGCCACCCACAGTGGTTACGGCGAAAACGCCGATGATAAAATAGATCAGTCGTTTCAAGGTGTTAGCATTCCGGTAATAGCAAGCACCAGCAAAGGGAGGACTAACAGAGCGGTGTTTACTTTTCTTTTCATACAGATTCGTTATAGCGCTATTTATGTTTATGTTACGGCACGGTTATACTGACTTCCTTGCTTTTTCCAGAGCGCAGAATTCCTCCTGGCTTCCGCACTTCGATCGCATAGCGATAAGTGACTCCTTTCTGGATATTACGATCGTTAAAAGCGGTCTTTCCTTGATCTACGGAAGACAACGTACGCAAGGCCCCATCGCCCTCTGCCCGATACAGGATATAAAAGCAGTCATCTTCCATAGGCTCCGCTTTCCAGCGGATGGCTACTGCACGACCATCAGCAAGATACTGAGCATTCAGTTCTGTAGGCCGGGGTAGCGTATGGCTATTGTAAAGCATCGTCCATACGGGGAACGAGGTATCCGAACGCAAGCCCGTACTATCGACCGTACTCGCTGCATAACTGTACTTGATATTGGCTTGTATGGTACTGTCTACCCATACAAAATCTACATCCTGCTCTCTTGGTATATAAGCGATGGTATCCCAGGCTGCCTGTTCGTTTTCTCTTCGGTAAACTTCATAGCCCCATACACCCTCGCTTTGGCTACCGATCCATTCGGTACGTACGGCATTTCCTTCCGTATAAATCTGCTTATTGACGGGGGCCGTTGGCGGTACTAGGATAGGTTTGTACACTAGGATGGGCTTAGAGAAGGCTGAATGATTACGATTTTTATCCACCGCCACCACTTTATAATAAACTTTCCGATCACGGGAGTGCACGCTGATGCTGTCGATATAAAAATTTTCTTTCAGCAGGCTATCTGTAATGATCAGGAACTTGCCGTTTTCCAGATAGGACATATACACGTTATAGCCCACCACATCCGGTTCAGGACTTTTTTGCCAATACAAGGCCACAAAACCCAATGTGTCCATTAACCCTTTTACCACTACGGGGGGCTCGGGAGCAATGCTATCTATCAAAATCCCTTTTCTGGGAATGGAATAAGAATAATTGTGTGCCGTATCTACGGAAACGACGGTATAATAATTGGGCTGTAGCGCATTGGCCGTACTATCTATGAAAGTCCGTGTACCCCGATCCAACATATCTTGATGCAGCGGATAAAATGGTCCGGCGGCATCCGTACCCCGGTTGACAAAATAGCCCACCACATCGCCGGTAGTATCGTTGTCTGTCCAGGTAATGGCCATCTGATTTTGAAAAACGTTGATTACCGAATCAATCCTTGCCGGTGGTGGAGGTGTTTTGTCTACACCTTGTACCGTTACAATTGCTGATGGATTACTCCAATCGGCAAAAGCATCGATACCGATAAGCCGATATTGGTAATCGTGATAATTTTGGGGAATACTATCAAAAAACACATGGGCATCTTTGAGTACATCTGTTACATAGCGTTCTATACTATCAGCACTGTTATTGCCTTCCGGATTGTAAATAGACTGAAAAGGATCTTTATTGAGCCGTTTGAAGGTTTTACCACCGTCGTCGCTACGTTCGATATAATACACGGTGTATTCGCCCATTTGGTTTCTGTCCCAATGCAATTCAACCCTTTTATCGCCCGCAAAAGCCTGCAAGCCATGGGGCGGCGCAGGTGCATCATCCCTGTTCAGAATGGCTATTATTCCGCCGGTAACCGCATAATTCATATCTACCGTATCGCTCTTGATAAAGTAATGATACAAGCCACCGACCTGCACATCCCGATCCACCCATCGCAAGCCCAAGGCAGTCGCTGCATCACGGGACAAATCTGCTGCCTGTAGCGAAAAATAATACCGCATGGTAAACATATCGTTGGCACTACGAATACGCTCAATCTCACTTTTTGGGGCATCGTCGGGGTTAGACATATCGAAATTATTGCCGTACATGGCCTGTGCTACGAGTGCCATGTATTTATCCTCCCGGTTTGCCGTGGCTTTCATCTGTGCCAAGGTTTGTGGCAAGATGGGCGTTTTATTTAGCCGGAGCGTATCGTAATCGCCCGTTGCGTTCTGCGTGATCCGGTATAACGTATATCCCTTTCCGCGCGTCATGCTCCATCCCACTGCACTCGTGGGTGCCCATCGCAGGACAATGGAATCACCGTAAGATTTCGCATGAATCGTAACCGGGATTATCGCTCGTGCCAGACTATCTTTGGCAGGTTGTGCGATACCTGTTTTAAACAATAGCAAACAGATGATCATACAGACAATAAGTTTCATGGTATGGCACAGGTTCCCGATTAATTTTTTTCCGATATATGATTTAGTTCGTATCATGATTTTCTAATTGAAAAGCGAATAAATATTATCTCCCTCCTACTATGGGTGGCCATACCTGCATCTTCGTATTCTTCTCGCCCCTCGTTTGTGAAGCTTTTGACTTGGCATTTTTTGTTTCTGTATCGGGTTGGAGGGATACTCCTTTTATAGCGGAAGTTGGTGTTACCACCGTCTCCCGCATCGCTTGCTCTAATACATTGACCTGTGCTTTTTCTTCTTTATCTGCCATCTGGGAAGGGGTAATATACTGAACACTTTTAGATGCGGCAGGAATACCCTCTAAGGCAAAAGCAGGGAATAATGGATAACTACTTGGTTTAAAGTCTGTCGTGCCATAGTTACCGGTATTATAGCGATTGAGGGTACTTGAGCGCTCGATACTACCAAAGCCGTATCTCAGATTGACGGTAGCAATTTTCTTGACTTGTTGCACAAAGATCATTTTCCGCAATTTTTGCATATCGCTATTTTCAGTAATACTCCAGAAAAAACGATTGTCTTTGATAAAAGCATCGCCCGACTTGGCGAGATTTGAGTTGCGTAAAATGTTTCTATAGTTATATGCAAGCGTCGCAGCGGCATCATGTGCTTTATCAATATCTCTATATTCGCCTGAACTGTTATAATACGCCAGGTAATCATCCATCGTGAATTGTTTGGAATTGATAAGGGTGTTCAATGTGCTGAAAAACTTATCCATATTCACCGTAGAACCGATTCCGACCCTGGAATCTCCATCATCCATATACATTACCAGATCATCATAGAGTTTCTTGAACCTGAACTGTAGGCCATACGACTGGATCGCGAGCTTTAAGAGTTTGAAATCGCGTGCCGCGTTGGAAGCCGTGGCATCCACTATTTCCAGTCTTTTGCCACTGGACACGAATGGTGGCATAGGTGCTGTTCCGTCGGCATTCAGCATGGCCGTATAAATACTGCGGTTCAATTGTGTCGCATATTTAGGAGCATCGTAAAAATGATCCCTGACCGTATGATTCCCAAAATCTATTGTCAGGTATCCGTTTGGATAGTATCCGTCCTGCGGATTATCCTCCCTCGGTCGTCCCAATTGATAAGCAATATCATACATCGACTCATTATTGTATTTACCATCGGCACCCAGTGGTATTGTTGACGAGCCAGAGACCAGTCCGGAGACGGATACCAACGGTGGAATAAAATAAGGATGAGGTAACGACGTAGAATCTGCGCTCACCTGCCGAAGGATTCCTTTTACTTCATATTCATCAAAATCTTCGCCTTCAAAGGCTGGTATCCGGGCATCTGAATAACTAAAGCTCTTGGACTTCGTTTCTGGCAAATCGGGATAATCTACTTTTGAGGGATCGTCGATGAAGTCTTCGTAAGAAGCTGTTTGGGTTTCGTTATGCGTCGCATTCAATGTGCCCAACGCGGCAATTTTATCTTTAAATGTATTATACTTACTGGTAGCAAATACCATGGAATAAATAATCCTGCCCGATTTGGGTTGATAAATCAAGGATTTTTGTTCTTTGGTTTCAATGGTGTCTTGTTCTGCCAGCTCCCAATCTTTCGTTACCGACTCTAAATCACCTACATTATTTGGGTTATTCGGATGGATTTGTATGGCATTGATGAGAGCCGCTTTTCCCCCTTGTATGCCATACTGCTGGTTTTTAAGATTAACACCATCCTGTATGGATGCGTTTTGTTCGACTTGGGTATTCTCTATGGTGTTCTTGACGATTTCTTTCCCAGCTCTCCCGTTGGTGTTTCCACGCGCATGTTTCGCGGCAGTTACAATATTTTTTTGTATATCTTGCTTAGAAGTGACGGGTGCTTTTGTCCGAAGATCTCTTGCCGCGATGGTGATCTCTTTTGTTTTCATAGCCTCATCGATCAGTTTATTGGCTTCGGCATCCTCTACTGAGAAATAGGCCGTATACACCGTGCTATTTTTTATGCCTGCCGGAAGCGTGAAATCGACCGAGCGAATAGCCGGATTATACATAAACGTGGATGTCAATCGTTCCGAACCATCTTTGGGCACTAAGGTGAGGTTGTACAGCGGTGTTTTTGCATTGTCGAGCCGGAAGGCTTTCGGGTTGTCCTTGTACAATAATATCCGTCCCTTTCCTTGAAATTCATTCTTCAGGTAATACCGTTGCCCGCGCATCGGATAGCTATTGATCACATGATACTCGGGGATGTTATTCGGTGATTCACCCGTAACGAAATATACCGTTGAGTCTTGGGTAAATCCATCGGGATATTTGTTCTCATTTTTGTATTCCTGTGGCGTCACCCAACTTCCTAAACGTTCCTTGGCGATACATTTTACAAAGATGCCGTAGTTCTTTGTGTCTTGGAATACCGGGCCATTATTAATCATGGACATGGTAAAGCCATCGGGACTGTAGTTATAATCTATTGGTTTGGCATAAGCGATGCTTTTTGTTTTATTATCATCCGCGCGCAAGGAAATGGTTGTCTCGGATTCAATCACATCAAAACGATACGTACGGATATATGATTCGGTCATACCTGTTTCAGGGTTTATCACTTCCTGTCCGTATTTGTCCTTTTTGGGCACTTCAAAGTCTAACGGAATCAACATTTTATTCGACATGGGAACGCTAAAGACCACATAAGGGTTGGCAAATGGACTGACGTCTTCTTCTGCCGGCCCTATTTCGGAGATCATCTGAATATTGGCCAGCGGATCGCTACCTTCGGTACATTTCGTTCCCACGCTAAACTGACAGCCGGTGTTCACTCTTATCAAGCCACCCAAGACTTCACCTTTTATCCTGATTCGCCCATCCATCCAGGTAGGATGAGGCAATCCGGCTTGCAATGCGGCTCCGATGGCCAGATTGGCCAAACTAACTTGCCCTGAATAAAACCAGACATCGATTTTAAAACCAACATCAACGCCTAAATAGGCAAAGAATTGTCCTTTGGCATACCAATTATTCATACCAAATGTATCATCCGCATTCACCGCGCATGGGGGTACAGGGTAATGTTTCAGTGCTACATCAAAGCCGACAAAAGCTTTAGCATCTACGTAAAAAATACCGAGGTTGACCTGCACCTGTCCGTGCACCTTGGCACCAAACATAAAGCCTGCCCCTCCGGCAATATCACCCAGTAGCTTCTGGTTTGCTGCCGATCTTTTGCCACTTAACTCGCCCAAGAACTTATCCAATTCATCGGGTAACGCCGGGAATGCCGGCAATTTGGTCCCTGCACAGAAATAGGCATTTGCACCGAGGTCGACATACAATAAATCGCCTGGGGCTCCTAATTTCAATAGTTGCACTTTGATGCGTTCGTAGGCGCGTCCTTTCTCGTCTTTATCATCCCCGTCTTCTGCGGCGGGATACCCTAAATAAAGCCAATAGCCTTTATTCCCGGCATGTGCCCATATCGGGATGGTTACCTTCACTGCACCGTCGAATAGCTTGGCGTCCGCATTGACATACATATCAAACTCATTATCGGCATATTCCATTTCCAATGTTGCGTTGACAATACCTTCGCTATCTCGTTCTCCGTCTGATATGACATTTGCCCAACCATTTAACTTGACACTGACACCGCCATTATCATTTGTTCCTACAAGCAGGTTGGCATTGGCTTTCAGTATTTCGGAACTCAGATAAGAGAGTGCCAGGTTTACGGAGAAAGCGGTTGCTCCCTTCTCGGGTACAAACGTGAATGGCGTATCCCAATTGGTGCTATCTCCAGCAGTCATGACCAAATTGTGATAATAACCACCGCCAAAACCGTTAATGATAATCGGGCCAATCGGTACAATACCCTTTTTCACATATAAAGAAGCACCGACACCGCAATAGTTATAATCATCCTTGGAACCAAAAACGATATTTGCTCCAATGGTGATACCCGGAGTGAAAGTTACATCAAAGTTGCCCGAAACTCCCTCGCCCCACTCGTCGCCATAGCGGAAGTCGACCCTTCCGTGTAAGTCTACCACCGAAGCCAATGTACCATTGAGTTCGACCTTGTCGAGTGTAACATCCGGTTTGCTACCCGCCACCTGAGGCTTGGTTGCAGTACCACCGAGTATGCCCCAAACCGTGAAACCACCTGTAGCCTCCACCTGCATCACACCTTCTAAACCCAGGTCTACGTAAATACTGTCAAAGCTAAAGCCTATACCCAATTGGTTCTTTGCATCGCCTTTATCAAAGGCAACCACCGTTTTGAAATCCTTCGGCGTAAACCCAAAACCTACTACCGAATTATCTTTACCTCCGGAACCGGCCGGCATGAAAACGTTATTTTTAAACGATGGTAAACTAACCGGTGCACTGGGACCATGGCTGTTATAGGCCCATGTGGGTTCCATGATCGATTGTTCCGGTGTCACCCATGCAGAATTGGCGTTATTGACACCATTATTTTGAAGGGATGCATACGTAATATTGCCCGAATTAAAATAGAATTTACCGATTTCCTGCTCGGCAGGCTGGGTCTTCTTCATATTGTAATTGGCGATCTGCATTCCCTGAATGTCGATTGCTTTTAAGATGACCTTTGGATTTTCGGCGATATTGATACCCAGAAAGCCGTTCAACGTAGCTGCTACCTTTACATCGCTGCCGGCTTCTTTAGAAATGATGAAGGTCGTGCCATTACTTAGCTCCATACTGGCCAACCACATGGGTATGTGATAGCCGTTTTTAGGGGTCACTCTAAACTCGTACTCGATATGTTCGGCCAGCGTGTTCAGGTTACAGCTGTAGTAGAGCGAATCATCACTAATGGGCAAGCGGAACTGTCCGTTCATGGAAGCACCCTGCGGCACCCATTTTTTGATGGGCATGGTCAATTGATCAATGCTGAATGCCCATCCGCCTATTTTGCCCTTATTGATAGCCAATAGATTCTGTGCATTAATATCGGCCCACAAGCCATTTTCGCCATTGATAAATAGATCTGTAAAGGTGATATCCGGTGCATCCCCACCGATACCGACGAAATCAGCAGGTAGCTTCATGGTCAGTTTTTTCATGTAGATTCCCTGGTAGCCCGCATCTTTCCCGATAAATTTCTGATCGCCCTGATCGATCGGCCAAACCATACCGTCTTTGGGCTGCGGATTTCGTACGACTGAATGATCGTAATATAAGCCCTCGTTCATGCTGATGATGAAGCCGGGCAGGTTATCCATTTCAAAATCGCTGGAAGCGGTTAGGTTGGCCATCCAGTTATCCCATTCGTTCAAATCAAACGTGGCCTGCATCTTTACCCCATCTCCCGTACGCTTTCCGAAACCATCTACTGCTTTGAGTGCTTCGGGCAGCGTCAGATCGGCCTTGACAAACAGCCGCTCAAAACCATCGGCATTCCATTTCAGATAGGTGGTTTTCGTGGTATCCAGGCTACCATCTGTCGTTGTTGCACCCTTGAGCGTAAACACGGTGCCATCGAGATTTATATCCCGATCGGACGGTAAATACAGGATTCCTTTCTCCCCCGAAAAGCCTTCCGGTTGGATACAAAAGCCCGTCCCTGCCAAAGACAGCCAGCCCTTGGCCTCGGGTATATTCATATTGAAAAGCATCCGCATATCGGTACCAGTGGAGGTAAAGCTGATGCTCATGATGGCCAGGGTAGATGACGTTCCGGCAAGCTTGACCTCATTCAAACCTAAGGGGAAGGTGACCGCAGATTCGCCCATCGCTTGCCGGATGGGGTTAACGGCTGCATTTATTTTTTCGTTCAAGTCGCTTAAAGCACCATCGAGCTGTGTAGACAGGTAGGGAATGTTATCCGGACCGCTGAGATTGGCCCACTCGGGAATGGTGCTGTTGCGCGCACTATTTACCACACCAGATACCAATTGAAAATCGGTATTGATTTGTATATCGGCAAAGGTGACCGCTAAGAGCAGCGTTGTACCGGCAACCGGTTTCCAGGTAATCTGCCCCGTACCGGTGTAATGATCGCCATTGCGGGTAGCCTCCTGGACATGCATAGCGAAGGCCCCTACTTGAATATCTTTGTTGATTATATCTTCCTCCGTCAGCGTCATATTGGTAGGTGGTTCTACCCCCTGACAATCATTGCCCGTAGCGATGGGGCCCGAGGTGGATATTATATTGTCGGGTATATCCAATCCACCGCCCCCGGTGGGTGGGCTAGTTGGCTCCGGAGTATAGGTTATGGCCGCCAACTCACTGTAGCCCTGATTGGCAATTTCAAGCGGACTATTAGCCATTTTCTGCATGTTGGCCTTCACGCGAACAACGTATTGTTTGCCCGCCTCGAATACGTGCGGATACTTGAGGGTATCCAATAGGAACATGTTGGTGGGGATGGCTTGCTGGCGGAAGACAAAGGGATTGTTTTTGGCATCGTTAAGTGCCTGTCCGGCATACATTTCGCGTATTTCCAGATCGTAGGTAATCAGGCCCAAAGGGAGCCCGCAGGTACTGGCCGGAGGCGTCCACGTAAACTGAATCTGTTGCGAGTGGGGCGTAAAATTGGTAAAACCCGGCTGCCCACCCATGATGGTGGATACCGGCGCGGTAAACTGCGGAGCCGATGCGGTATAGCAGATATTGAAAACAGCGCAGCTGGCACCCATGGTGGATAAGGGCACGGATTGCCCGGCCTGATCGTAATCATAGGCCTGGATACATAGTCGGTAAATGCCTTCAGGTAATTTATAGTTAACCTCATTTTGACGTAAGGCCGACAAGCTCAGGTTCTCAAAAACGAGTTTTCCGCGTGAAAAATTACCGAAAGTCTCTTCAATAAGTTGTCGGTCTAACTGTATGGTTTGCTGGGGTGCCAAAATAAGGGGCTGTGCGGGTTGGTAATCAGGCCGTAAATATACTGCGGCCGGACTGGGCGACAAGCGCTCGATACGTGCACTGAGCTTGATACGCTGCGGGGCATTACTGGTATTGGTGACCCGTACAATCAGTTTGTTGCTGAGGCTTTCTTCCACATTGCCATACTGCCCGCCACGCACATCGGCCGCCAATTGCGGAAGATAAGGCGTAACCGGTTGCATCACCGTTACGTTAACCTGAATGGGCTGCTGGCCATATACCGATAGGGTCCATAGGACGAATAAGATAGACCAACACCAAGCAGGAATGGGTATGTTTTTATTGAGAATGGAGTCAAAGCGGTTCATATTTGTCAGTTTTTAGAAGTGATAGCCATAGGCAATACCCCCTGAAAAATTTTTACTATTGATGGCATAAGGTACCCGGTTTACTTTATCCAACGGATTGAGGTGGACGGGTGGTGTGATGGTATAACTGCTGTACAGGCTCAAACTATGTTTTTTGACCGCATAACTGCCATTCAAGGAAAACGTGGTGTTGTTGCCGACTGTTTCACCATTGGTGCTGTTGAAGTAGTAACCGATATCGCCCTGCACATTCAGCTGATGATCTTTGAGCAGTTGTGCATTACCTCCTATATGGATACCGGTAGAATGGTAGCGGTAGTCTTTCTGACCATAGACGCTGTAATTCAGTCCAGCCTGAATACCTTTAAAAGATTGTATGAATTGCAGTCCGTAATTGGTGCTAAGGTTCACGCTATTGCCGGCAGCCTGCTCGGAGGTAACCGGATTGCGGTCGTTCAGATCGGTATAAGTAATGTTGCCACTGAGGGTATGCTGCCTGGTGCTAGACGAGGATACATACGAAGGCGACAAGGAATAATTGAGCATGAGCTGATTCATCCGCAGACTATCGTTCAGTTTGAGCTGACCGTCTTTTTGCAGCACATGTGCGCCATTGATATTGAGGTTGACATTAAAATGCGTATTGATATGGGCGTTGACTGACAAGTTGCCTGCTCGGGCATGCAGTTCAGTGGCCAATGCTTTTTCCAAGTTATTGTGCTGCGCACTAAAGGATGCGTTCATGCTCAGGTGCCCGCGGAGTAAGCTGCCACCGGCTTGGCCACTGAAAGTTTCCACATCGTTCACCGTATAGGGTGTTCCCAACGAAATATAATCAGGCTGTATGCGCTGGTATCCAACCATTGCATTGAATCCTTGCAGACTAAACGCGAGTTGTGTACGCCCCGAATAGCTCAACACAGAACTTTCGTTGATGGGCGATATCTGGCGAACAAACCGGGGTACCTCATAATGGCCAATGCTATCGAGTGTGCCGTAACGCACATCCCGGTTGAGTAGGCTCACGGCCAAATCACCATTGAAAGAGAACATATTAAAAAAATGAAGCATCCAAGAACCGCCCAATACCGTATTTTCCTGCGGTTGCAGGGTGTTCAAGCTATCGGTAATGAGCGGGATAGAACTTTCGTTGTCTTTGGCATGAAAAACATGCAGACTGAACCGCTGATTGTCTTTGCCATAACCGATTTTAAAACCATAGCCGATACGGGAATATTGCGGTTCGATGCGGTGATCATACGTGGTATCTTCGCTGATAGCCTTATTGAGCCGACCGTAAAACCCAGAAAACTCAAACTTACCCGGACGAAGCTCTATCCCTGCACCCAAAAAACTTTGTCCGTCGAAAACCAAGGGCGACAGTGCCATGCTGCGATAACCCAAGTGCACCGTAGCCCACTTGTAGGTGGGACTGATGCCAAACTGACTAAAAGGAGCGCTATAGCTACGGCTGTATTGATTCACCACAAATGCAAAAGGTAAGGTGACCCCATAGATACTGGCCGTTAGGTTGCCATGCAAGTTCCAGTTAAATGGATCGCGGGTTTTGTACGCTTCATTAGAAGCATAAAAGTTTGATCCCGCACCCACGCCGCCCGTGAGGGTAAAAGGTTTCTGATCTTTGAGATTACCCAGATCTTGCCCATAACTGCGTATGGACATGAACAACAGTACGAAAAAAAGACATAGAATTTGCCTATTCATTATATGGTCAGTTTGATCGCTTGTTAATCCCTCAGCCTATACATGAATTGCAATTGCTTGAAGTCTATCCGAGTGTTCGAGGTCAGTGTACCCCCGGCAGCACCTTCAATCAAAACAATGCGGATATCGACAGGAGGCGTCTCCGGCTCCCGACTTCGGTTCCGGAAAGTGATCGACCCTTCTTCCATGTGTATGACATCAAAGTAATACCAAAACTCATCTGGCTCTATGACAACATGCATCTCGGTGGGGAAGAAATACCAAGGCTGCTGTGGTTGGCCTGTTCCGCTGCTGAAACGGATATAGGGAATAACAGCACCATTATTAAATACATCAGCCGTCAGAGCTGGAATATGGATCGTGAATTCATCGTCATTGGCATTTGCAGGTAGGGTATAATGGAGTAAGATAAAACTTTTTGCTTTACCGCCAATCTGTAAGCCTGGCCCCCAATTGGTCGCAGTTTGTTTCGGGCCATAGAGCACGTAATTTTGCTTATCCAGATAAAAATCGCCTATTGCTCCCAGTGTCGTTGCTGGAGCACCGTTTCCGCCCAGTATTTGAGTCCCGGCTGCTCCTGTGTCGCCTTGATCGCCCTTATCTCCTTTTGCACCATCTACACCATCCTTACCATCAGCTCCGTCTTTACCGTCTACTCCATCTTGACCATCCTGGCCATTGGTTCCAGGGTCGCCTTTATCTCCTTTGTCTCCCTTATCCCCTTTTGCACCATCTACTCCGTCTTTACCGTTCGTTCCATCTTGGCCATTTACACCGTCTTGACCATCCTGACCATTGGCTCCGGGCTCACCTTTATCTCCTTTGTCTCCCTTATCCCCTTTTGCACCGTCTACCCCGTCTTGACCGTTCGTTCCGTCCCGACCATCTACACCGTCTTGACCATCCTGACCATTGGCTCCAGTATCTCCTTTATCCCCTTTTACACCATCTATCCCGTCTTTACCTTTCAAACTAAATGCCGTACCCCACGAATCTGCTGTTTTAGGGCCATAAAAATCGCCATTGCTGATATTGATATAATAATCGCCCACCTGACCAATCGATAAGTCGGGTACCGTGCGACCACTATAAATGACACTGCCATCGTTACCTGCTGGGCCTACTGCTCCAGCCTCCCCTTGCGGGCCGACTGGGCCTAACTCACCCATTGGCCCCTCATCTCCACAGGAAACAAGAGAAAGTAAAATATAACAGCAAATAAAGAAATGAATAATCTTTTTCATGGTTTTAACGATTAGCTTATATTTAAAATGATGAAGATGTTTACATCGCTTGGTTCTTCTTAGGTACATGATATGGACGTTCATCTTATAAAAAAGGGAGCTTATCTATCTCATGCTATGCACAAAAGTAGCAGAAGCCCCAGCCTTAGAATAGGAAAAAAGGGACAAAAGTACTGATCCGTGCCATGCTATTTCAGTTTGTTATTTAAGTAAACTGTGGGTGTAAGTCCCGAAAAGCACTTGAACTCGGCAATAAAATGCGAACTATCATAAAAACCGAAATCAAGAGCGAGCGGTGTTAGGTTTTCGATCCTGTCTAGTTGATCCATCATATCTTTTACGGCATTGAAACGGACAATGCGGGAATAGCATTTAGGTGATATACCCAAATGGTGTGCAAATGCTCGTTCTAATGTTTTACGTGAGGTATTGGTTTGGTTTTGAAGCGTTTTAATGTCTATGGCTCCGTTTGAACGCGTGATTAATGACAAGGCATTTTGGACATGATCTACCCGGTAATGCAACGCGGTGTTTGTATATTTATTTATCAGGAATTTTTCAAGTACAGACAAAGTCAGTTCCAGCGATGGTGCGGATTGCATTTCATCACACAGGAGTTCCAGTTCACGGCCCCATATGTCATCGGCTGCTATAATCCGGTTGGCTATATTTTCCATATGGACACCTGTAATCTTACTAATACCCAATGGTTTAAATTTAACACCCAGTATATCTACACCCTTTTCATTGGTCGTAACGACACGAGGACAAATTGGTTGACCAAAAAGATAAACTTGTTTATCCAGCTGCAATACATCGCTATCATAGGCATGTTGTTCGCGCTGCTTTTTAAAATTAAAGGTTAAACCTTGCAGCAACGGCGTTGCATAGTGTTGAATAGCCGATTCGGTTAGCTCGATCTGCGTATACCAATAATGTTCGACCACATCAGACAACAAGGGAACAGGGTTAAATATTCTGTAAATCATTCTTTTTAACAAAGTTATCCCAGACCCGAAAACCAGATAAGGAAAAAAGGGACAAAAAAAATTTAGGAAAGGGGTATTACACCAATGAAGCGGAGTTATTTTCCCTAAAATGGGCATTTTCCAAACGCACAGTCCGGGCATTTTCCAGATAAGCTGTGGGTGTAAGGTCGGAAAATCGTTTGAAAGCTGCAGCTAGGTGGGAGTTGTCATAATAGCCCATATCATGAGCAATACTAGAAATGGACAAGCAGGGATGATGATCCATCAGTTGTTTGACGGCATTAAAACGGACAATAGCGGAATAAAACTTTGGCATTAAGCCCAAATAGTGCAAAAATGCTCGTTCTAATGTCTTACGAGATGTATTGGTCTGTTCCTGAAGCGTTTTAATATGCATGATTCCTTTTGATTGCTTTATTAAAGCGATTGCCATTTGTGCATGATCTACTCGATAATGTAAGGAGATACTTCGATATTCTTTGATAAGGAAATGCTCCAGAACGGTAATCGCTTTCTCGAGCGAGCATGTCGATTGCATTTCATCACAAAGCAATTCCAGTTTGTTGCTTCCCCATATATCTTCGGCAGCAATAATTTGATCAGCGAGGTGCTCCATATTGATGCCTGTGATTTTAGCCAGGCCCAGCGGTTTGAATTTTACACCCAGCATATTTACACCATGCTCATTGGTGGTAATCACTCTGTGACAGGTGGGCTGACCAAACAAGTAGGCCTTGCCATCCAACGTTAATACTTTGCCATGGTAAGCATGATATTCTCGCTGATTATTGAAATTAAAGGCTAACCCCTGTAAAAGTGGAGTAGGATAGTGCTGAATGGCCGGTTCTGTCAAATCCATTTTGGAATACCAATAATGTTCGACAATATTGGACAAAAAAGGAGCTGGATAGAACACCCTATAAATCATAAATAGTAGGATTATAAGACAGGAGTTAAATGTAACAAAAAAAAGTTTACATGCCCATTTTTGTTATAAATTTCGGGATCAATGATGTGAGTCGTTATTAAAACTTATTATTTGTTTATTTTTATTAAAAAATATAATGAAAAAATTTGTTTTTCCTTCAAAACTTTACATATTTACCCCTTATGCTGTTAAAATCATAAACAAATGAAAAAATCAATTTTATTCCTCTTCCTTATTGCGGTATCTATCCAAACATCTCGATCCCAGGTTGTGCACCTGCCTGATTCTATTTATTCGGGAAAACAGGGAAAATTACATGTACAAGGCACCGTGGTAGACCAAGCCCATGGATATGTTTATTTTTCTTTTACGGATAAGCTCATAAAAACGGATCTCTCTGGCAGACTGATCGGTAGTGTAACTGGTTTTGTTGGACATTTGGGCGATTTAGACTTTACTGATGACGGGAAAATATACGGTTCATTGGAATATAAAAATGATGCCATCGGTAAAGGTATAAAAAAAGCATTAGGGGCCCAAACCAGCAATGAAGATGGTTTTTATATAGCTATATTCGATGGATCGCGGATTGTACGTCCCAACATGGATGCAGAAAGAGAAGATTTATTACGTACGGTTTATATCAAAGAGGCCGTAAATGATTATGCAGCAAAGGTAAAAGTAGGCAACCAAGAAAAGCTACATCGGTTTGCGTGTTCAGGAATAGATGGTGTTGCATTTGCCCCCTCCATAGGAAGTTCAAACACGACAAAGAAATTTCTTTATGTGGCTTATGGTATTTACGGTGATACGGATAGAAACGACAATGATTATCAGGTTATTTTGAAATACGACATCTCCGATTGGAAAAAATATGCACAACCGCTATCACAGGATAAACTGCATCATTCCGGACCGGAAAAACCATTAGAAAAATATTTTGTAAAAACGGGAAACACCCATTATGGCATTCAAAACCTGGCATATGATTCCTACACCGGAAACTTGTTTGCTGCCGTGTACCCTGGATCTAAAAGCCAATTTCCGAATTATAGCTTGTTTGTCATTGATGGTAAAAAACAGCCCGTGAAAGATTATATAACATCTGATAATCATCCTATAAAAGTTAAAACACTTTCTTTGTTGGAGGCCGGTTCCAAGGATCCTAAAACGGGTATTAGGGGATGGTTTTTTGAATGGGGAGCTACTGGCTTGTGCCCGCTAGGCAATGGCACATTCTATATATCGCATCATAACAAAACAAAAGATGGGCAACAGCAAACTACCCTACATAAGTATCAATGGGTAGGTAATGATCAAAATGCATTTAGTTTAGTGAAATAAAAGAGGGTATCTTTATTTCACTTTCTCGTAAATATATAGTTCGTGCACCTCCTCTGTATAGCCTTCATCTGTTAATGGCCCTTGGGACATGCCAAGAAGAATTTGTGTACCTCGATTGTTCAAGACAACAAGATCATCATTGGTAGGGTCGATCGAAAGACCTTCTATTTCTCCTGTACGCCGAAAATCTGACATTTCACGGAAAAGCGTCAGACGACATGTTGCGGCTCCAGCGGCAATCTTGCCAGGTGTTTTTACCGGTTTATAATCAACCACAGTAAATTGTTCGCCATCTTTTAACCCAGTATATGGAACCTTGCTTATATCTGCCAAATAGATGTTATCTGCAATCTGGTAGGTAGCCTCTCCATCATCGGCCGTAAAAAGCATCTTTCCATCTGCAATGAATATACCCTGGCACCAATAAGGCACTGGGCGGCATTGCATCTTGGTGTAATACTGGCCTGTTTCGAGGCTATAGCTATATACATAGCGGCTATCGACCCAGTCGGACATCCAAATCCTATTTTTTTCTCGGTCAATGGCAATTCCGGATACTTCAACCTGTCCCGAACCTGGTTCCCAGTTGAAATCTCGTTTCCACTTTAAGGTCTTTGCATCGTAGACAGAAACAGCTATGTTTTGACCGCGACCATACTCAAACCGCTCAATACCACAATAGATTTCACCGTTAAAGATGTCTATATCACCAAAATGGTTCGCAATTTCTGGGTGCTGGAATGGTTGGAGGTTCTTCATGACCATATGACCTTCCTTATCATATTTGTAAAGCGCCTTCGTGTCTGACACATAATAATAATCCTGATCGATTGCAATCCCCTGTCGCCCCAATACAGGTATTACCTTCTTTAAACGATACGATTTACCAAGGTGTTGGGCATTTGCTGCCATTCCAGCAACGATCACAATAAATAATAAAAGT
>Ga0182744_1000651_pt1 | contig 32261 bp, 30 predicted proteins | sample eDN3rd30CKraftMG_FD_128525 | JGI IMG/M metagenome (GOLD analysis project Ga0182744, IMG submission 128525) | Enriched Miracle-Growth compost microbial communities from Emeryville, California, USA - eDNA 3rd pass 30_C Kraft MG (version 2) (version 2) ... | reverse complement strand
TGCTATACAAATGATAGATATTATCGCGCCACTGGCCGGCCGTTCCTGCCTCTCTCAAGCGCAACTGAAAGACGATAGCCGCCATAGTCTCGATCCGGCTGCGTCAATGAAACCCCTGAATCTCATCTGGCGGCTGCCATACCAAGGCATGTCCAGGTATGTCGCATCGGTCTGCGGAACCGGCGTGTAGTAATAGGATGATCGGCTGATCGACAGTAGTCCACACTGCGCCCAGATCGATAGGCGGTGGTGCGAAGGCTCGATCATCGATCGCTTTCGGTCCACGCTCATCGATCGAAGGCTTTGCCTAAAAAATCCCGCTCCACGACCAATTGACCGATCTTGGCGTGCAGCTTCTCCACTTCCCCCTCGCTGGAGGCTCTGGCCGCATCGCCCGCCCCGGAGAACGTCGTTGCCATTCCCTCAACAGCCTGGCGCTGCCACGACGCGATCATCCTGTGGTGAATGCCATGCTTCGCCGCCAGCTCGGCCAGCGTCAGATCCCCACGGATCGCCTCCAGCGCTACCTCCGCCTTGAACTCCGCGCTGTAGCGCTTTCTCGTCGTCTTCATTCCCGTCCTTCCTCAGGTCGGGATTAGCTTAACAACCTGTCCAAATTTCCCGCACCACCTCACATTACGAGCGAGCAGCAACGCGCTGAATGAAGAGCAATGCCGTGACGGTCAGCGCCTTTTCTCCAGTAGAGCCTGCCAGTTTCCGTCGAGCGGCCGGTTGCGCGCGGTTAGGATGGCAGGTCGGCGCGGGCTTTCTGGTTCCAGTTCGGCGATCGCGCGCTCCATAGTGGCCACGCGATCCTTCCAGGCGGGGTGCGAGCGGCTGCGCAATATGCCCGCACCATGCACAGGGCCGAACGCGCGCCAGAAAAGCAGGGCGATTTTTGGATCATATCCCGCATTGGCAAGGAGTGACACAGACAAAATGTCCGCTTCTATTTCAGTCTGCCGAAAATAACGAACATTGCGGCCGACACCTGACAATAGGCCGTAATTTACGCCTTTTGCCTCGAGCCGCTCGCGGTGCCGCAAGATATTATGTGCCAGTTCATGGGCTATCGGCACAGTGACCCATTCAGGATAATCCGCAAAGAAGCGACTGCCTATTTGCACTATCTCACCATCTGCCTGAGCGACAAAATCAGAGCCCAGCACCACCTCAAACCGGGAACGGCATGCTGGGGCCGGAATGACGATGCGCTCTTGGTCGACCCCATCACGACGCATGTGGAGCACCTGCGGACGGTCTGCGGGGAGCGCCATGATCTGGCGCGTCGCATTGATAAGCGCGGCAGTGCTCGCCTTGGCTTCAGGATCGACGGGACTGAAACGCCTTTGTCCCACGCCCAACAATGTATCATCAGCACGTACTCCCGCCGCCGCCGCCGGCGAGCCGGGCATGACCGCCTCCACCCCCAACGGCCCATCGAAGCGAAAGTGGCGAATCGCCGCCTCACGCACATCAAGCGAATATTGATCGGGTGTATGAAGCAGCAGCCCCAATCCAGGCTCTTGCCGATCACACAGGCTGGCATTGGAGACGGCGAGGCGGTAGCCGATGCTCGCCATCTCCGCATCAACTGCCCGAATGGCCTCAAAGGCAGGCATCTCATCTGCCAATGTCGGTACCCCGAACATAAGGACTGGGGCTGCCGCTATCAGTGCCAGGCCCAACATGCTACTTTTCCAGCGTTTTATGCTTGAAACCCTGCTATGCTTCACCATCGCTCTCATTTTCACTGCTCAAGGCCGGCAAGGTACCGCATCCACCGATGCTTGCGAAAATTTTCTCCCGCTTTGTAAAAGCTCCAAGACCCGCTGCGCGCGCGCCTGATGGTCGTCGCCTCTATGCCATCGGCGACATTCATGGCCATCTTGACCTGCTCGATGGTCTGCTCGCGCAGATCCGCGCTGATGAGGCAGCGCGCGGTGGACCCAAAGGCGAATTGATCTTCCTGGGCGACCTGATTAACCGCGGGCCACAGTCAGCCCAGGTCATCGACCGGCTAATTGCGTTAAAGGCAGAACGCCCTGAGACGCGCTTCCTGCTCGGCAATCACGAGGAGGCTTTCCTGACCGCCTTGGATGGTCACCGCGATGCCCTCCGATTTTTTGATCGTATCGGCGGGTCGGAGACGATCCTGAACTATGGCATCGCGCCGCACGCATATGAAGCAGCCGACTTCAGCGAGCTTGCTACGATGCTGCAAGCCGCCGTTCCATCCGCCCACCGAGCCTTCCTCGAAGGCTTCGAAGATATGATTGTCGAGGGTAACTATGTGTTTGTCCATGCCGGCGTCCGCCCGGGCATACCGCTTGAAAAGCAAAGAGCGAACGATCTGCGTTGGATCCGCGACGACTTCTTGCGCGCACCTGGCAATAAAAATAGACCCATCATTCCTGGTATGTTGATCATCCATGGGCATACCATCTTTGAGAAGATAGTCGAGCACCCCGGTCGAATTGGATTGGATACAGGCGCTTATCGCTCGGGCATACTGACCGCGATGGGATTTGAGGGCGGCGAGCGGTGGATCCTACAACAAAGCTGTCAACAGCCGCAACATAAGGGTGCATGACGAGTTCAGACAACAAGTGGATGCAGGAATTGGCTTGCACGACCACACGGTCAGTGATATTTTAAAAAAAATTTCCTCGAAAGGGATAATCGATATGGGCTTCCGCGTCCTCCTTGCCGGCGTAATGACATCGTCTCTGATAGCCGCGCCGGCTATGGCAAATTCCGCTTCATCACTTTCCGTCGCCAAGGCGGCAAATGTGAAGGCTGTGACCTCGTCCAAGAAATCGAGCAAGCTGCTGGAGGGGGGTCCCCTAATCGCCCTCTTGGGAGGCGCTGCGATTGTTGCTGGTGCTATCGTGATCGTGGCTGACGATAACGATAGCAAGCCAGATAGCAATTGATGTCGTGAAATAAGGCCTTAAATTATCGCCGGATTGAGTGCATTCCCAAGGCAACTACAGCCAAGCGAGTAGCGCATCGGCATTATATAGATAGGCGAATGCCAAAGAATCGGGATTACCGATTCAACTGACCTAATCAGCCAGATTAGCCACTAGCCATAATCTTAGCTTTCAGGCCTTATCTAGCCTGAGTCGGCGCAGGCGACATGTCCGGTTCTGCCGGTTCATGTTCCAATATAGACGGCGTTTCAGGGACGTCGGGAACTAATTCTATAGGCACATACGCCCATCCATCAAACAGCATAGGCTTGCTGCTCACGATGCGGCGCAATTCTCCATCCTGAAATATCATTGGAAGCCTCACCCCTAAGGTTGCCATCCCCCTATACTATGAAGCGATGCGGCGTGAAACCGAGAATTCGGCAGTTCATCCGATTTAGCATCCTCTGGATGAAAGCTTTGAGGACTACAATCCACATGAGTGACCCCTATGTCACTCAGGCCATTCCTGCGTCCAGATAGTCTTTTGGTAGAAGTTTGTCATATTCTTGAGCGAGGCAGTACCTCTCACCAAAAATGAACATTCCCGAATTCTACCACGAGATCACTCTATGGATCAGCCGCACAACGGGCTTATCCGACCCCATTTTGCATATACATGCCGGATTGGTGGTGCTGTTGACGGCACGCCTTATTTGCGCTCGGTCGCTAGGAACGTTTATTCCTTTTTTCTTCGTGATTCTGGCTGAGGCGACCAATGAGATTCTCGACTATATGGCCTATGGCTGGCGCCAAGCGGACACATATCTGGATATCGCCAATACTTTATTCTGGCCCCTCGTGATCAGCTTGGTTGTCCGTCTGCGACCGGTGCCGAGGCGGGATCATCGGTAAGGCAGATAACTTGCTTTACAAAGCCTGTTATGATTAAGACGCGCTCGCATTTAGGGGGCCGTTTTCATGTGCGGAATAGTTGGGATTGTAGGCCATAAGGATGTCGCAGCTCGGCTGCTGGATGGTCTTAAGCGCCTAGAATATCGAGGGTACGACTCCGCCGGTATTGCCACTTGCGGTGACGGAACGATCGAGCGGCGGCGGGCCTCCGGGAAACTGAACAATCTGGCCAATGAACTCCAGGTCGCCCCTCTGCTTGGAGCCGTTGGAATCGCGCATACACGTTGGGCCACCCATGGAGGCCCAACCATCAACAATGCTCATCCCCATGCCACTGCTGAGGTCGCTGTCGTTCACAATGGCATAATCGAGAATTTCAAGCCGCTCCGGGATATGCTCATCGCCCGCGGTCGCATCTTTACAAGTGAGACCGATACTGAAGTCGTGGCGCATCTGATCAGCGAGAAGGTGGAAGCCGGGGCCGATCCCATAGATGCAGTACGAGAGATGCTCCCTCAACTCCGCGGCGCCTTTGCTCTGGCGATCCTGTTTCGTGATCGGCCTGATTTATTAATCGGAGCACGACTTGGTTCTCCGCTGGTCGTAGGAATCGGGGAAGGGGAAAGCTATCTGGGCTCAGACGCGCTTGCACTCGCTTCACTGACCCAGCGTGTTATCTATCTGGAGGAAGGCGATTGGGTCATCTGCTCACGCGATGACGTGCGGATCTTTGATCAGGATAATCAGCCAACCCAGCGCCCGGTCACCCTGTCGGGTGTCGACGGTGAGCTGATTTCAAAGGGCAACCATCGCCATTATATGATCAAGGAGATCTATGAGCAGCCCATCGTCGTTGCTCAGACCCTGCGATCCTATCTGCGGCGTATCGACGAGACGCTGACGCTACCTATCCCAGATTTCGACCTCTCCCAGATAAAGCGCGTAACAATCGTAGCCTGCGGCACCAGCTTTTATGCAGGGATGGTTGCGAAATATTGGTTCGAGCAGTTTGCACGCGTACCGGTCGATCTCGATGTCGCATCCGAATTCCGTTATCGCGCCCCGGTGATCGAGCCGGGCGGGCTGGCGCTTTTTATCAGTCAGTCAGGCGAAACTGCGGACACTCTTGCAGCACTGCGCCATGCCCGCGAAGAGGGGCAGAAAATTGCCGTCGTGGTCAATGTGCCCACCAGCAGCATGGCGCGCGAGGCCCATCTGCTTCTGCCGACCCATGCCGGTCCTGAAATCGGTGTGGCTTCGACCAAGGCCTTTACCTGCCAGCTGGCGGTGCTCGCCGCGCTTGCTGCCAATCTGGCACGTGCCAAGGGGCGCTTGTCGGACGAGGACGAGCATTCAGTCGTCAAGCATCTTGCCGAAGCCCCGGCTGCGCTCAATGCAGCCCTTGCCTATGAGGACACGATCAAGGCCGTCGCCACCGAAATCGCGATGGCACGCGACGTGTTGTATCTGGGCCGCGGGACCAACTATCCGCTGGCGCTCGAAGGTGCTTTGAAGCTCAAGGAAATTAGTTATATCCACGCCGAAGGCTATGCGGCTGGTGAAATGAAGCACGGCCCCATCGCCCTGATCGACGAGACCGTACCGGTCATCGTCATCGCACCTTCGGGTCCGCTCTTTGAAAAGACCGTCAGCAACATGCAGGAAGTGCAGGCGCGCGGCGGCAAGGTGGTGTTGATCAGCGACTATGACGGGATCCAGGAAGCAGGTGCCGGTTGTCTCGCGACCATCACCATGCCAAAGGTTCATCCGTTAATCGCCCCTCTGGTCTACAGCGTGCCGGTGCAGTTGCTGGCCTATCATGTGGCTGTCACAAAAGGCACCGATGTAGATCAGCCACGCAACCTGGCGAAATCGGTCACGGTCGAGTGATGGCCGCGCTCGGGTGTTCGGGCAGAAACCATAGCAGCGCCGTACGATAATCAAGGATGCTTAAGGCAATGACGAGGGAAACGCGCAACGCCCTTCTTAGCGCACTGGAGTCACTGACCAGCCTGCCGCGTTCCGTACGTAGATGGCTGGTTTTTGGCTTTGACGGGCTGCTTTGCCTCGTCGCGGCCTGGATCGCTCTAGCCCTGCGCCTGGGAGAATGGCCGGACAATCTGCGCGCATTGCTGATCCTGACGGCGACCACGCTCTTTTTCTGGGCGGTGATCGCTTGGCCAGCCGGGGTCTATCGCAACCTCATCCGCTTCTCCGGCGCCCGCGCATCGGGTAGGCTGTTCTACGCCTGCGCATTCCTGATGGTTCCGCTGACGATCATCTTCGGCTTCATCCAGATAGGCGGCGTGCCCCGCACAATCGCCATTCTTCACCCGATCATCTTTTTCTTGGCAATGATCTTCCTGCGCCTCAGCATGCGCTTCGTCGTCAGCGATTTTCTGCATCTCGCGCGGGGCAAGACCGAGGAGCGGCGGCGACTGCTCATCTATGGCGCGGGGCGCGGCGGCCAGCAGCTGGCGAACTCCCTGCGGCAGGAGCCGCATCTGGTGCTTATCGGCTATATCGACGATGACGAGCGCCTCAGCAACCAGCAGCTCGATGGCGTCACCGTCTGGCATTCCTCCATCCTCGATCGCGTCCTGGAAGAACGGCGGGTGGATGAGGTCATCCTCGCGATCCCGAGCGCGCTGCGCGTGCGCCGACGCGAAATCGTGACCGCGCTGCAAGCCCGCAAGATCCATGTGCGCATGCTGCCGGGCATCGGCCAGTTGATCGATGGGCATTTCGCCGTCAACGACATTCGCGACGTGCAGGTCGAGGATCTGCTCGGCCGCGACGCCGTGGCGCCCAATGAATTGCTGATGGGTCGTTCGCTGCTTGCCAAGAATGTGATGGTGACGGGCGCGGGCGGCTCTATCGGCAGCGAGCTTTGCCGCCAGATCATCCGCTCGCGCCCCAAGCGGCTGATCCTTGTCGAGCAGTCGGAATATTTCCTGTACGCGATCGAGAGCGAACTGCGTCAGTTAGCCTTGGCGGAAGGCTATGATGTCGAGCTCGTCCCAGAGTTGGCTGATGTCGCCGACCGTTACTCGGTTTTTCGCATCTTCCGCCGCTGGCAACCCGAGACCGTCTATCACGCCGCTGCCTACAAGCATGTGCCACTGGTCGAGAGCAATCCGATTGCTGGCATGCGCAATAATATCTTCAGCACCCTCTACTGCGCGCTCGCCGCCGAGGCGGTGGGCGTCAGACGCTTCATCCTGGTGAGCACCGACAAGGCGGTGCGCCCGACCAATGTCATGGGCGCGTCCAAACGGGTTTGCGAACTCATCCTGCAAGCGCGCGCGCAGGAGCAGGACAGGACGCTCTTCACCATGGTCCGTTTCGGCAATGTGCTGGGATCGAGCGGCTCGGTCGTTCCCTTGTTCAAGACGCAGATCGCTGCAGGCGGCCCGGTGACGATCACGCACAGGGACGTCACCCGCTACTTCATGACCATCCCGGAAGCCTCGCAGCTCGTGATCCAGGCGGGCGGCATGGCCGAGGGCGGCGAAGTCTTCGTCCTTGATATGGGGCAACCAGTACTCATCCGAGATCTGGCGGAAACGATGGTGAAGCTTTCAGGCCTGTCGGTGCGAGACGAGGCGGCGCCAGAGGGCGACATCGAAATTGTCGAAGTCGGATTGCGGCCCGGCGAGAAGCTTTATGAAGAGCTGCTGATCGGCGACAATCCGGCGCCGACCATGCATTCACGCATCATGCAGGCGCGCGAAGCGGTGCATCCTTGGAATTCATTGTCGGATATCCTGGATGATCTGAAAGATTATCTAAAACAAGGCGATGTTCCAGAAGCACTGAGCATTTTACTGAGGCTTGTGCCTGAATATTCGCCCAAAGTTCTTTTGGAAATGGCAAACTAAAGTAATATCCATAATCTATTATGGCCACATAGTGATTATTTGGTTTTAATCATTAAATAGGACGGTTATTTATGAAAATAAAGGTTATGCTTGTTTTCGGCACGCGTCCTGAAGCCATTAAAATGGCGCCTCTCGCCCTTATGCTTACTCATGATGAACGTTTTGACTGTCGAATATGCGTTACAGGGCAGCATCGCCAGATGCTGGACCAAGTTCTCAATATTTTCGATCTTAAGGCGTCTTACGATCTTGAGATCATGCGGCCGAAGCAGGATCTTAGCGATATAACCAGCGCGGTTTTGCTGGGAATGCGGGAGGTCTTTCAGCAGTTCCGGCCGGACATGGTGCTTGTCCATGGCGATACCGCCACGACCTTCTCAGCAAGCCTTGCTGCTTATTATCACCAAATCCCGATCGGCCATGTCGAAGCTGGTCTTCGGACGCATAATCTTTACTCGCCTTGGCCCGAAGAAGCCAATCGAAAGCTTACCGGCGCATTGACCGCACTGCATTTTGCGCCCACGCCATCGTCTGAAGCCAATCTACTTCGCGAGGGCGTGGATCAGAGCAATATCTTGGTGACGGGCAACACCGTTATCGATGCGCTTTTACAGGTCGTCGACAGGCTGAAGACTGACGAGCCCCTTGTGCGCGAGGTTCAGGCGCAGCTGCCGCAGTTCGACAATGACCGCCGCATGATGTTGGTGACAGGCCATAGACGCGAAAGTTTCGGTGGAGGCTTTGAACGCATATGCCAGGCGCTGGCGAAGATCGCTGCCGATTTCCCGGACGTCGACATCGTCTACCCGGTTCACCTCAACCCGCAGGTGCAGGAGCCGGTCAACCGGCTGCTGGTAGATATCCCAAACATCCACTTGATCGCGCCGCAGGAATATTTGCCCTTCGTTTATCTGATGGATCGCGCGCATATCTTGCTGACCGATTCCGGCGGCGTACAGGAAGAAGCGCCATCCTTGGGCAAGCCCGTCCTCGTCATGCGCGACACGACCGAGCGTCCCGAGGCCGTTGAGGCCGGGACCGTCAAGCTCGTCGGCACCGATACGCAATTGATTGTACAGGAAGTCACCCGTCTTCTAACAGATGAAGAAGAATATACGCGGATGAGCTTTGCCCATAACCCCTATGGCGACGGCGCTGCGTGTAAGCGCATCGCCGATGCCTTGGCCGATTGGGCCGAACGACATTTTCAGAACAAGGATAGCGAGGCAGCATGACCAGCCCCACCATTTCCGTCATCGGCCTGGGCTATATCGGCTTGCCGACAGCCGCCATGTTCGCGTCGCGCAAGGTCAAGGTGATCGGCGTCGACGTCAACGTGAAAGCGGTGGAGACGATCAATCGCGGCGAAATTCATATTGTCGAGCCTGACCTCGACATCGCGGTCCATGCGGCCGTCACTGAAGGCTTCCTGCACGCCACTACCACGCCTGAGCCGGCGGACGCCTTTCTGATCGCGGTGCCGACACCGTTTCGGGGCGACGATCATGATCCTGATCTTAGCTACATCGAAGCAGCGGCCCGCGCGATCGCGCCTGTCCTTCAGGCCGGCAATCTGGTCGTTCTGGAATCGACTTCGCCCGTCGGCGCGACGGAACAGCTTGCCGAGTGGCTGGCAGCCGCGCGTCCGGACCTGAGCTTTCCGCAGGCAGCAGGCGAAGCGTCAGATATCCGCGTTGCGCATTGCCCCGAGCGTGTTCTGCCCGGCAAGGTCATGCAGGAACTGATCCATAACGACCGCGTGATCGGCGGCATGACGCCCAAATGCTCCGAAGCGGCGGTCGCGCTCTACAAGATCTTCGTCACCGGCGATTGCGTGGTGACGAATGCGCGCACGGCCGAGATGGCAAAGCTGACTGAAAACAGCTTCCGCGACGTCAACATCGCCTTCGCCAACGAGCTGTCGATGATCTGCGACAAGCTCGATATCGACGTATGGGAGCTTATCGCGCTTGCCAATCGCCACCCGCGCGTGAACATCCTACAACCCGGGCCAGGCGTCGGTGGGCACTGCATCGCGGTCGATCCGTGGTTCATCGTATCGAAGACCCCGGAAGAAGCGCGCCTGATCCGCACCGCGCGCGAAGTGAACGACGCCAAGCCGCATTGGGTTCTGGACAAGATCAAAGAAGCTATCGCGCGGCATCTGGACGCCAACCTTAGTCAAAGCGAAGCGGACGTGACGATCGCATGCTACGGCTTAGCATTTAAACCTGACATTGACGATCTAAGGGAAAGCCCAGCGCTCGAGATCGCCTCTAGGATAGCAACCAGCCACAAAGGCAGGGTATTTGGTGTAGAGCCAAACCTTTACGGCGAAAATAAAGAAATGCCCATCGATATTTTACCAATCTCTGAAGCAATAGCTACAGCAAATATACATGTAATATTGGTAGATCATCTAGCATTTAAAGATGTAATATTCCCACAATCCTCTATTGACTTGAGGAACACGCGTAAGTGACGCGAGCAGTATCCGCCGCTCCAATATTTTTTATTCTAATGCCATATGTTGGCATTAGCATACTGCCATCTGATATTCAGCCGATTGCGCTAATTTTAGCAATAGCTGCACTATTTTTCAGTTCAAAAAAACTAGAAATAGATATAATTGCGAAATTATTGATTTCTATCATGTTCATTTCTATGGGATCATTTCTATTTAATAGATATGATCCCAATGGAGACATATTATTCGACTCTAGGTCACTATTTGGATATATAACTGCACCGATAATATACGTATATTTTTATAACTATTTAATGTCGACTAATAGAATCGTACTTATTAAGATAATAGATTATGCCGTAATACTAGTATTTTTTGGTTTTTTTCTAAACTTGATAAATTTGACAAGCGTAATTCAACTTTTTGTCAACAGGGCTATATTTGAAGAATCCGTGGGCGCGCGAGGACTAACCAGCTTTTTTCCAGAGCAATCTCGTCTTCCAACTCAAGCAGTGTTTTTTGCATTTTTTTATCTAATATCAGAAAGTCTAAATTGGAAGCGTGCTCTATTCTTATTTATGATGGCGGCACTTTCCGCGTCAGGTCAATTTTTTATTAATATCGTTGTATTTGTAATAGGCATTAGCGGCTCTGTATTGGTAAATTCGTTAAAAAATAGAGAATTTCGCCCTATTCATGTTGCATACGTGGGATTTGGTACAGCTTTGCTTACAGCAATTTTTTTCGCTGCGCGGGATCATCATTTGTACCTAATAGAAATTGGTTTGCCTGCACGAGGTATCCAAGCATTTCATCAAATAACGACATCAGGAATTATGTCATTTGCCGACGACCTAGGGTTTTTATTCAAGGTATCCGGGCCATTACAGGGCATATCTGCGATAATCAATGAACCATTTGCAATCAGAATTGGTACAGCTTATTATTTTCCGATAGAAAATGATCTACTCAGAACATATTCTCATATCATATATGACACTTTCGGATCCTACCTTGTTCCCCTTCCGCCAAGATCTTATTCCATATTTGGAGCCTGGTGGTCAGACTTTAGAATATATGGCGTGGTTTTAACTACTATATTCTCCATCGTCTTGGCTAGAAAATCTGCCACTGCGAATTCGAGTGTACTCGTAGGCATATGCACGGTTTTAATTTTCTTATTTTTGTTTCGGTCGAACACTAGTGATCCTACACCTTGGGCAGCGGCGGCTGCCATCAGCTACGCCGGACGGCGTATATCTGGGGTGCCAAAATAAGCTCATGACAAATGTGATCGGCAGATAAATAGTTTTAAGAATTGTACTTTGCGCGGCGACGCTATGTAGTCCATAGGCTTCTGAATATAAAATAACTAATACCGAACTACGAGAGCTGATTTAGAAAGAACATGCAATATCCCTCGGGAGTTCCCGGTTTATAAAATTCAGAAAGTATCCCCGGAATTTATTATGTCTCCCAATTAAACGCGTTAATTATTATCAATAGTGGTGCTTGAGTATGTTCTGGATATGGAAATCTCTTTACGTCATTTCTCGTCAGACCGGATTGAGTGGCTTGCCGCTTTGCCGGATCGGTAGAAACTTCATTTATAATAAATATTTAGATACTAATGGTGTAAATGTCGATGATTTTGTTCGTATCGGCACCGCTCATCGTAACTCATGTGGCTCATATATTAGGGTAGGAACGGATCTGCACGTTTCTAGAGATGTCGATATTGATTTTTCTGGCGGACTCTCAATCGGTAATCGCGTAACTGTCTCGGAAGGTGCAAAATTATTTACTCATACTCACGCGATTGACGGAAGCGAAGTTGATTGGCGGCCGAATATTATCGAGTTTTCATCTCTCATAGTTGAGGATGACGTATGGATCGGTGCCGGGGCAATAATTCTTCCGAGTGTTGGCTGTATAGGCCAAGGGGCAGTCGTTGCTGCGGGGTCAGTGGTCACAAAAGACGTAGCTCCATTTTCAGTTGTTGGCGGTAATCCCGCACGAGCGTTGAGGATGAGGCGGATTGATTCGCTTCGCCGTGAGGGTGGCGATGCTCTTTCTAAGTAGAATAAAAACATCGCGACTAGCCTTACGTGTAAATACGATCTGGCATCTGGCTCGTCGACTAGCACCATCTCTGGCAGTTTTTGTGTGCGGTGCAATGTCTATATACATAGCTGATATAGTTATTCGATCGCTGTTCGAAGATCATGTTGTAAGAGATTGGGCGGTTTTAAAATCTATCGTTTTTACCTTGTCATCATTTGCGGCTATAGGTCTTGATCAGGCCTTAATTAGAGAGCCGTCTAAATGGAATGTTCTTAAATATTCTATATTTAGCTGTGTTATTGTTATTTCCGTTACGAGCGCTGCAATAGTATATATAACGGGCATATACGAGCGATTTGCAGGACTCGCGGCGGCCATTGTGCTGATTTCGATGGGGAACGTTGCTTTTAGCTTGCTTAGGGTAAATGGAGCGTATGGATTGGCATTCATTGCGCGAGACGGTTGGAAAGTCCTTTTTCTTATTGGCGTAGTAATTTCGTATTACTATAAATTTAGTTATTTTGAGTACGTTATTATATCATGTGCTTTATTTCCTGCTGCCGCCTCATTGTATTTATTTTATAAGAGTTCTCCGAGATTAGTGGACGACTTGTTTGATGATATGAATGGATTTTTTTCGGCGCTTAAAGTTGGATTTCCGTTCGCGATTTCTTCGGCGTCTTTAAGTATAGCTATTTATAGTGAGATTGCGCTTCTCAGAATACTTGGAGATGGTGATATTATAGCTGATTATTTCGTAGCTAATATCTGCTTCGTTTCTTCTATACTTATGGTTAATACTTTTGTTGCGTCTGTTTTGGTTGGTTATGTACGTAGAGATCCAGCACGATGGGTTAGGTTTTTAAAATCTGGGAAAATCTATTTTTTAGTGATTTTTTTCGTTTCGCCTTTATTATCGTATCTATCTGGCTATATTTTAAATATAGTTTTATTTTCTGATATTCAAATACCTTATATTTGGGCTGTATTTATGTCGCTTACTGCTGGCCTTAGAATGATTTATACTTTGATAAGCGTGACGGTTGGGTCTTTGTCTGACAAATTAGATGTCACTAAAACATCAATATATTATTTATTATCCGCTGTCTGTTTCATGGCCTTGGCTATACTTCTCAATTACCATATCGAAGACGCTGGGGCTGCGATGGCTATTGCCACTGCGTTTCACTGGCTAATGCGCTCGCTGGTAGGAGTTGGGGCCGTGGGCCGCGTCATGCGGAGATATTCAGCGTGAAGAACAGTGGTAACAGGAATTTCTTAGCTATATTTGCGCCACTTCCCGCAGTCCGGAAGCGAACCCGGTTAGCCAAGATGGTGCCTATATTTCAATCTCGGGGCTACAAAGTCCGGTTTTTTGGGTGGGAGCGGGCGCCTGGCGAACTGGAGGAGTGGCGCAGTACTAATTTGGATGAGCGAACCATCCTTCGTGGGGGAGGGTATGCTTCAAGACAAGCGCGGTTATTGTATCCACTGTGGATGGCCGCGACGTTCTTGCAGGTGCTGCGGCTGGGACGAGGTGCGAATGTATTTTGTCTGGGGTGGGAAACCGCATTCCCAGCACTTCTGGCATCCTATTTTACCGGTGCCCAAATATTGTTTGATGACGCAGATCGGTTTTCACTCATTATGCGCCTGCCTGGCCCTCTCCATGGCGTACTCCAGTCGATAGAAAGATGGACGTCTCGGCGGGTGACCCTCCACATTGTTCCCAGCTTTAGCCGTTACGAATGGCGCGGTCCAAACATGGTAGTGTTGCGAAATACACCGTCGATGAATGATTATCATTTAGCTCGTCGGTCGCTTTACCGACCACCCTCGACAGGTCTGGTTGTCTATGCAAATGGTTGGATTGGGGAAACCCGCGGTGCTCCGGTGTTCTTGCAAACATTGCAGAAACTTGCAGCGGTTGCCGCAGATGTGAAGCTGGTCATTGCCGGTCGTGTAGACGGCCCCTCTAGCGTCGATCTCATGAATCACCCTTTAGTAGAATATCGGGGCGAACTTTCGCAAGTGGACGCATTGGCGATCTACGGTGAGGTCGATGTCGCCTTAACATATTATGATCCCGTTGTTCCGATAAATCGTTTGGCAGAATCAAATAAATGGGGTGACTGTGTGTTTTTACGCATTCCCTTTATCGTCAATGATGAGGTTGTTACCGCCGCACCATTTATCGATGGGGGGGCAGCGTGGGCTATACCGTATTCTGATTCTGCTGGCCTAGCAGATCTACTGATTAAATTGTCGAGAGATCGCAGAATGTTGGAATATCGTAAGGGTAGTCTGGATAATTTTCGCAGTGAATATCTTCCATTTGATCAACAATTCAATTGTATAATTGATACGTTCCGTAACGATATACGAGATTTTGGCGTAGATACTTTTTCATAAATATTGCATTTTGAGAGATAGCTATATGAAGCAAATCCTCCAAGACCTCTCGGCGGGCAGAACCGAACTCGTCGATTGCCCCGCGCCAGCAACCCGGCGCGGGCAGTTGCTCATCGACACGGCCGTTTCGCTCATCTCCGCCGGGACGGAGCGTATGCTGGTCGATTTCGGCCGCGCCAGCCTTGTCGCCAAGGCGCGGCAGCAGCCGGAAAAGGTCGCCCAGGTTCTGGACAAGGTGCGCACGGACGGGCTGCTGACCACGATGGAGGCGGTCCGCTCGAAACTGGGGCAACCTATCCCCCTTGGCTATTGCAATGCCGGCGTCGTGCGCGAAGCCGGGGCGGGGGTGAATGGTTTTCAGCCCGGCGACCGGGTCGTCTCCAACGGGCCGCACGCCGATGTGGTGTCGGTTCCTGTCAATCTGTGCGCGCGCATCCCGGACGAGGTCAGCGATGAGGCGGCGGCCTTCACGGTCGTCGCTGCCATCGGCCTGCAGGGCATCCGACTGGCAGGCCCGACGCTCGGCGAAGCCTTTGTCGTGACCGGCGCGGGGTTGATCGGCCTGCTCACCATTCAGCTGCTGCGCGCGCAGGGTTGCCGCGTGCTCGCGATCGACTTTGACGAGGCCAAGCTTGCCATCGCGCGCGGTTTTGGCGCGGACACATGCAATCCCGCCAAGGGCGAGGACCCGATCGCGGCGGGTATGGCCTTCAGCCGCGGTACGGGCGTGGACGGCGTCATCATCACCGCCTCGACCAAATCCTCCGATCCCGTGACGCAGGCGGCGCGCATGTGCCGCAAACGGGGCCGCATCGTACTGGTCGGGGTGACCGGGCTGGATCTCAATCGCGCCGATTTCTACGAGAAGGAATTGTCCTTTCAGGTATCCTGTTCATACGGGCCGGGTCGCTACGATCCAGCCTATGAGGATCAGGGACAGGATTACCCCATCGGCTTCGTCCGCTGGACCGAGCAGCGCAACTTCGAGGCCGTGCTGGATCTGATGGCCAGCGGCCAGATGGATGTCCGCCCGCTTATCTCGCATCGCTTCCCCTTCGAGGACGCGCCGGCCGCTTATGAAAGGCTGGCCAGCGACAAGGGCTCTTTGGGCATCCTGCTGGGGTATCAGCATGCCGTAGAGGAGCGGCACAAGCGCACGGTGGAGCTGCATCCGGCAGCGACGAATGTCGCGCCTGCCGCGCCCGTCGTCGGCTTCATCGGCGCAGGTAATTACGCCGGACGCATGCTCATCCCCGCGTTCCGGAAAGCCGGGGCGACCTTGCACAGCATCGCCTCCGCGGGCGGCGTCAGCAGCGTCGTACAGGGCAAGCGGCTCGGTTTCACAAATGCCACGTCCGACACGGCTGGCTTGCTCAACGAGCCTGCCATCAACACTGTCGCCATCGCCACGCGCCACGACAGCCACGCTAAATTGACGATCGACGCCCTCCATGCCGGGAAGCACGTCTTCGTCGAAAAGCCACTGGCGCTCAATTTGGAGGAACTGGAGGCGGTCAAGAAAGCCCATGCATCGGCCAATCGGCTGGTGATGGTAGGCTTCAATCGCCGATTTGCGCCGCTGGTGCAGGCGATGAAGCGTCAACTTGACCCGGTGCGCGAACCCAAATCGATCATCATGGTCATGAACGCAGGCGCTATTCCGGCAGATCATTGGACGCAGGACCAGACGACTGGCGGTGGCCGCATCATCGGGGAAGCGTGCCATCATATCGACCTGATGCGCTTCTTGGTCGGCGCGCCAATCGTTTCAATGTCCGCGCGCAGGATGGGGGACAATCATGCCGTAGAAATCACCGAAGACAAGGCCGTGCTCACGCTCGGATTTGCCGACGGTTCGTTCGGCACCATTCATTATCTTGCCAACGGCGGCGCGTCCTTCCCCAAGGAACGGGTGGAAATATTCACTGCGGGTCGTACGCTGCAACTCGACAATTTCCTGCGGCTGCGCGGCTATAACTGGCGCGGCTTCCGCAATCAGAAGTCCTGGCGGCAGGACAAGGGGCAGGAAGCCTGCGCCGCCGCCTTCCTTTCTGCCATCAACAACGGGGGGCCAGCGCCCATTCCATTCGACGAATTGGAGGAAGTCGCCCGCATAACCATCGAAGCAGCGGATATGCTACGCGCGCAGCGATAAAATGAAGCACTGGACATCCCTGAAAACGTTAGCGGCACTCGGCCCCGCCTCTATCGCGCGCGTCGGCCTCTATCGTTTAGGCCTGAAATCGGGACGGCATCCGGTGCAGCGGATTGTCGCCGATGTGCCGGCCGGGCCGTTGTTCGCTACACCGCAGGCCCGCCCTGGTCTACCGCCGCCTAACAGGCGCTGGACAGATCGCCTGTGGTGGTTCGGCTGGTTCAGCATGGAGCGGTCCGAAGGTACGCCTGATTGGCACCTCAATCCCTTTACCAACGCGCGAGGCGATCGGACGCGCCCCTGGTGGACGATCCCCGACTTTGCGGGTTCCGGGGATATCAAGGGCGTATGGGAATTATCGCGCTTCGGGTGGCTCGCCTCCTGCGCGACCCAAGCGGCCCATGGCGATACCAAGGCCCTTGCAACGATCAATCAATGGCTGCAATCCTGGCTACAGGACAATCCGCCCTATCTTGGCGTCAACTGGAAATGCGGGCAGGAAGCTGCATTGCGGGTCATCCACCTCATGGCAGCCGCACTTGTCCTCGATCAGGATCGTACGCCGCAACCAATGCTCGCTGCAACGATCGCGTTACATTTGAAACGTATCGCGCCGACTATGTCCTATGCGATCGGGCAGGATAATAATCATGGCACATCGGAAGCTGCCGCCATGTTCATCGGAGGCAGCTTTCTGTCCGCGCTGGGCTGGCGCGAAGCTCGGACATGGGCCAGAACGGGGCGCCGATGGCTGGAGAATAGGGCGCGTCATCTGATCGCGCCTGATGGCAGTTTCAGCCAATATTCGATCGTCTATCACCGCCTGATGCTCGACACTTTCTCTTTTGTCGAAGTGTGGCGGCGGCGGCATGACCTCGCTCCTTTCTCTGCGACAATGCGCAATCGCTTGGATGCGGCGACGGCATGGCTCGATGCGATGGTCGATCGCACTTCCGGCGATACGCCCAATCTAGGGGCCAATGACGGAGCCCATATCCTGCCGCTCACTGAGACAGATTATCGCGACTTCCGTCCTTCCTTACAATTAGCGTCCGTGTTGTTCCGGGGGCAGCGCGCAATAAAAGATGCCGGACCGTGGGACGACCAACTCCATTGGCTGGGCCTTTCATCGGCCATCGAACTCGCGCCGGAGCCAGTGAGCACCAGTTTCGACAACGGTGGGTTTCATGTGCTGCGCAATGATCGGGCGATGGCCTGTCTGCGCTACCCCCGGTTCCGTTTCCGCCCCAGTCAGTCCGATTTGCTGCACTTGGATCTTTGGGCCGACGGACGCAACCTGCTGCGCGACGCGGGAAGTTTCAGCTATAATGCGGCACCCGATATCAGCGCTTATTTTGCGGGAACGGCTGCGCATAACAGCATCGAATTTAATGGCCGTGACCAAATGCCCCGGCTTAGCCGCTTCCTGTTCGGCGCTTGGCCAAAAGCGCGCGAGGTACGCTCGATCCGTAATCCCGACAATCGCTGCGCCGCCGCCTTTACCGACGATCGGGGTATGTTCCACCATCGGGACGTGTCACTTCAGCCGGATGGCTTCACCTGTGTCGATACGATCTCAGGGCCGTTCGATAACGCGATCTTGCGCTGGCGCCTTTTGCCCGGTCTCTATCAGCTGGAAGGCCATCATCTGATCGGGGCGCATTTACGGCTGTCGATAAGCTGCGACGATCCCAACTTCACTATGCACCTGACCACGGGCGCAGAGTCCCATTATTATTTGCATCAGGCGGAAATCCCAGTTCTAGAGATTAGGTTGAAGCGCCCTTGCCGGATCGACACAACAGGTAAATTCTAACGTGCATATTTTATATTTTCATCAGCATTTCTCGACGCCAGATGGTGCCGCTGGCACCCGCTCCTATGAGATGGCGCGCCGTTTGCTGCGCGAAGGCCATAGCGTTACGATGGTCTGCGGTTCCTATGCCCAAGGCAAAACGGGATTGACCACCCCGTTTGGCAAAGGCTTTCGCCGCGGCTTTGTCGATGGCATCGATGTCATCGAATTTGACCTGCAATATGCCAATGAAGATAGCTTTGCGCGACGGTCAGGCGTTTTCATTAAGTTTGCGCTCGCATCCATTCGCCTGGCATTTTCCGAAAAATATGATGTGCTATTTGCCACCACCACGCCCCTTACTGCCGGCATTCCCGGTATTTTCGCTAAATGGCTAAGGGGTAAGCCTTTCGTGTTCGAGGTGCGCGATCTGTGGCCCGAATTACCCCGCGCGATGGGTGTCATCACAAATCCGTTCGTGCTCAAGGCCATGTCGGTTTTGGAATGGGCCTCCTATCGCTCGGCGACGCGTTGCATCGGCCTGTCGCCAGGCATCGTCGATGGCATCGCGCGCCGGGGCGTGGATCGGTCACGCATCGCGATGATTGCCAACGGATGCGATGTCGACCTTTTCGCCGGCACGTCGTCTGACACAAAAGAGGATTTTCGGCGCGATCTCGCTATTCCGGACGATCAGCTTCTGGCGGTCTATTGCGGCACGCATGGACTGGCGAATGGACTGGACGCGGTCATCGACGCGGGGATCGAACTCCGCAATCGCGGCCGAGATGATATTTTGCTGATCCTCGTCGGCAAAGGTCAGAAAAAAGCGCAGCTGATGGAACGGGCAAAGGCAGAAAATCTTAACAATGTCCGCTTTCTCGATCCCATTTCCAAAACACGCTTGACCGGTCTCCTAGCTCAAGCGGACCTTGGCTTGCAGATCTTGCAGAATATTCCCGAATTTGCCTATGGGACTTCGCCGAATAAATTTTTCGATTACCTGTCTGCAGGACTTCCAGTCCTCAACAACTATCCAGGCTGGCTCGCCGACATGATAGGCGAGCAGAAGCTGGGCTTCGCCATACAAGCCGATTCTCCAGCGGCATTTGCCGATGCGCTGGAAAAAGCAGCTAATGATCGTGCTGCCTTGAAGCAGATGGGGCAAAGAGCGAAAACATTCGCATGCGGGCCAATGAACCGTGAGCATCTTTCAAAACAGTGGGTCGACTGGGTTACGGAAGGTGTTGTTCATAGCCGTGAGAGACATGCTTCCGCGCCGCCACCCGCCATATCGGTAGGAAGCTGATAATGAAGCGCCTGCTGGATATGATGATTGCGGCGACCGCGCTGATCCTGCTGTCGCCGCTGCTGGTCATAGTGGCACTTTTGGTTCGCTTGAATCTTGGTGCGCCCATCCTGTTTCGCCAGCTTCGCCCCGGCCTTCACGGCAGGCCATTTCAGATGCTCAAATTCCGCACTATGCGCGATGCCTATGATCGCGACGGCGTTCCCCTTGCCGACGCGGACCGCATAACCGGCTTTGGCCGCTTCCTGCGTTCGACCAGCCTGGATGAACTCCCTGGCCTCTGGAGCGTGCTCAAGGGCGATATGAGCCTGGTCGGGCCTCGCCCCCTTTTGATGGAATATCTGCCGCTTTACAGCCCGCAGCAGGCGCGACGGCACGAAGTGCGTCCCGGGATCACCGGCTGGGCTCAGGTGAACGGCCGCAACGCGCTTTCCTGGGATGAGAAGTTCGCGCTCGACCTTTGGTATGTCGAACATCGCTCCTTCATGCTCGATTTGAAGATCCTGTTACTCACAGTGCGTAAAGTGCTCGTGCGTGATGGCATCAGCGCCGCCGGGGAAGCAACGATGCCGAAATTTACCGGGAGCGAAACCAGGCTGTGACGCGCCTCATCGGCATATATGGCGCTGGCGGATGCGGCCGCGGGATTATGCCGCTCGCGCGGGCCATGCCGCTTGCCGAAGACGCTCGGCTTGTCTTCATCGACGATGGCGCAGCGCAAAGCCATATCAACGGCCATGCCGTCATGTCCTTCGCACGCTTCAAGGAAGAGGACGCGGACGACAAGCATGTCGCTTTGGCCGTCGCGGCGTCAGCGGTTCGCGCGGAAATGGCGCGAAGATGCGATGAAGCCGGCTTGCCGCTACTGTCCGTTTGGGCAAAGGACGGTATCGTGATGGACGATGTCGAGATCGCCGAAGGCGCGCTCGTCTCGCCCTATGTGACCTTCACGTCCAATATCAAAGTCGGCCGCTGCTTCCATGCCAACCTCTATTCCTATGTCGAGCATGATTGCGTGATCGGCGATTATGTCACCTTCGCGCCAGGGGTGCGCTGCAACGGCAATATTCGGATAGGCGATCGCGCCTATATCGGATCGGGCGCGGTCATCCGCCAAAATCTGACGATCGGCGCGGACGCCGTCGTCGGCATGGGCGCGATCGTGACCAAGGATGTTCCTCCAGGCGTAACCGTGGTCGGCAACCCCGCCCGCATTCTTGAGAAAAACTGACATGCTCAACACCTCCTTCGCGCCCTGGCCAAGTTTCACGCAGGAAGAGGCGGATGCCGTTTCCGCCGTTCTGCTGTCCAACCGCGTCAATTACTGGACCGGCGAGGAATGCCGCGCATTTGAGCGGGAATTCGCCGCCTGGTCGGAGAGCAATCATGCCATCGCGGTCGCCAACGGTACGGTCGCGCTCGATCTTGCGCTGCAGGGGCTTGGCATCGGCAGCGCTAATGGCGGCAGCGCCGACGATGAGGTGATCGTGACGCCACGCACCTTCATCGCGTCGATCTCCTGCGTCGCCAATGCCGGCGCCAAGCCGGTTTTCGCCGATGTCGAGCGCGCCAGCGGCAATATCTCCGCTGAAACGATCTCAGCGGTCGTTACGCCACGCACCAAGGCGATCGTCGCAGTCCACCTCGCGGGCTGGCCCTGTGACATGGACCCGATCATGGACCTCGCCGCCGCGCGAGGTATCAAGGTGATCGAGGATTGCGCGCAGGCGCATGGCGCGCGCTACAAGGGACGCAGCGTCGGGTCGATCGGCCATGTCAGCGCCTGGTCCTTCTGCCAGGACAAGATCATGACCACCGGCGGCGAAGGCGGCATGGTGACGTGCAATGACCGCGATCTTTGGTCGCGCATGTGGTCGTTCAAGGATCATGGCAAGAGCTGGGACGCGGTCTATGAACGCGCGCACCCGCCGGGCTTCCGCTGGCTGCATGAAAGCATCGGCACCAACTGGCGGATGCTGGAGATGCAGGCCGCGATCGGCCGCATCCAGCTTCGCCGCATGGCGGAGTGGACGCGTGCGCGGACGGCCAATGCGACGATCCTTCAGAATGCGCTGGCGCCCTTTGCAGGACGTGATGGGATCATCCGCTTGAGCGGCCCGCTTGGCCAGGACGCGAGTTGGCCGGAAGGATCGGTCCACGCCTTCTACAAATATTATGTTTATGTCCGGCCGGAAAATCTGGCTCCCGGCTGGTCGCGGGATCAGATCGTCACCGAAATCGGCAAGCGGGGTATCCCCTGTTTCCAGGGCTCCTGCTCCGAAGTCTATCTGGAAAAGGCATTTGACGGGACCGGCTGGCGTCCCGAGGCGCCCTTGCCGGTCGCGCGCGAACTGGGCGAGACAAGCCTCATGTTCCTTGTCCACCCCACGCTCTCTGCCGACGATATGACGCGCGTTTCGCAGGCCATCGGCGATGTGTTGAAGGAAGCCGTACGCGCGGAAGAAACGCTGCCCTGAAAATGCCTATCCGATCTGCTTTTCCGTCCTATCGCCTGAGCCCTGCGCTCCTGCTCTTCCTACTGCTGCTTGGCACCTTATGGGTTGCGGGTGGCGCTTCTCATGTCGATGTCACGGGTCAGGTCGTGACGCGCGGGGCGGCATGGCTGATAGTGGTGCTGGGGATCCTGTGCGGCGTGCCGCCCATGGGCAGAAGCGCGGGGGCGGTTTTCTGGCTGCTGCTGGCGACAGTGCTGCTCGTTCTGCTGCAGCTTGTGCCCTTGCCCCCCAGCCTCTGGGCGGTGCTGCCGGGCCGAGAATTCCTGCTCAGTGCGCCCTTAAGCCAAGAAACGTGGCGTCCCTGGTCTCTCACCCCCTCCACGACGATCAACGCCGCTTCTTCCCTGATCGTGCCGGTTGCCACTCTTTATCTCGTCAGCGCGATGCCGCAGGAGGAGAGGGCATGGCTTCCGGCGATCATGCTCGGGGCCATATTCCTCTCGATGCTGGTCGGGCTGCTCCAGTTCTCCGGCTTCATCATCGACAATCCGTTCATCAATGACTCGAGGGGGAGCGTCGGCGGTACATTCGCCAATCGCAATCATTTCGCGCTATTCCTGGCCATGGGCTGCCTGATCGCGCCTGTATGGGCCTTTGCCGGAAAACAGAGCGCAAGGTGGCGCGCGCCGGTCGCGCTGGCTCTGATGACGCTCTTCGCGCTCATCATCCTGGCAACCGGATCGCGCGCAGGTATCCTGACCGGCCTGCTGGCACTGGCGCTGGGCCTCGCCTTATGCTGGCATAACGTCCGCCGCGCCTTGCACGGAGCGCCGCGCTGGGTGTTCCCGACGCTGATCGCGGCGATCATCGGCGTCATCGCCCTATTCATCCTGGTCAGCATTGCCGCCGACAGGGCGGAATCCGTCCGCCGCGCGTTCGAGATCGTTCCCGGGCAGGATATGCGCACGCGCGGGCTGCCGACGGTACTGTCGATGATCGCCGCCTATTTCCCCGCCGGCGCGGGTTTCGGCGGTTTCGATCCAATATTTCGCCTGCATGAGCCGTTTCAGTTGCTCAAGCCGACCTATTTCAATCATGCCCATAATGATTTTCTGGAGATCGTGCTAGACGGTGGCCTGCCTGCGCTTCTGCTCATGCTCGTTGCAATCGGATGGTATGGAATGGCGAGCATGAGGGCCTGGCGGGGAAGTGGGCGACACTCTGTCCTGCCCAAATTAGGGTCGGCCATATTATTTCTCGTCTTTGTCGCAAGCGCCTTCGACTATCCGGCGCGCACGCCGATGATGATGGCGATGATCGTCATTGCTGGCTTATGGCTCTGCCCAATAAGACAGCGTCCATGAGGGCCGACTTTACCTGATCGCGATCAGCATCTAAGGCGAAAGTCTCTTCAGCGGAAAGATGTGGAGCGCATGCGCAAAATTCTTGTTTCGATCATTATGGCCGGCCTTGCCGGCTGCGCGGGAACCCCGCCTCCACAGTCCAGCGCGCAACTGACCGTCATTCCTGATAGTCAGGGCATGCCCGCGCCTAGCCGGGGTGATCTGGCAGCGGCCGACCGGCCGGCTCTGATTGGCCCGCTAGACACGATTTATATCGACATCTTCAATGTGCCTGAACTCAGCCGTGAAATGCAAGTGGACGCGAGCGGGCGCATTTCCATGCCGCTGATCGGCACCATCGATGCGCGCAACAAGACCGCTGATGAACTGGCACGTACGATCGAAGATGCGTTGCAGGGGCGTTATGTCCGCAATCCGCAAGTCACGATCAACATCAAAAGCTCGGTTAGTCAGGTTGTTACAGTTGATGGTGAGGTGAAGGATCCAGGCCTCTATCCGGTAACTAACCAAATGACGCTCATGCGCGTCATCGCCTCTGCCAAAGGCTTGTCGGAATTTGCCAAGCTGGAGCAGGTCGTCATTCTGCGCACTGTCGACAACCAACGGATGGCGGGCCTTTATGACATCGGCGCCATCCGAGCAGGCGCTTATGCCGATCCAGCAGTTTACGCCAATGATATTGTGATCGTCGGCGACTCCCCACAGCGTCGCCTCTTCCGCGATATAATCTCTAGTTCCCCATTGTTTATCGCCCCACTTGTCGCGATCTTGCGGCGTTAAGGCTCGCATTATGACTGATATTGCTTTGAATTCGGGCAGCAACATGACCCCGTTAGCCTTGTTGCAGGCGCAATCCGAAAATAACGCCCCTCCCGTATTACGCCAATTTCTGCGTGTCGCGATTCGTTGGCGCTATGTGATCCTTGGCGCGGTCGCGGTATGTTTTCTGATCGGCTTGATCGCGACTTTGCTGATGACGCCGCAATATACGGCATCCTCGACGATCGAAATTTCGCGTGAGGCAGACAAGGTCACGGATCTTCAGGGCGTCGAACGCGAGGCCAGCATTGGCGACCAAGAATTTTACCAGACACAATACGGGCTGCTTGAATCGCGCGCGCTTTCCGAACGCGTGGCAACACAGCTCAAGCTGACGGAATCTCAGAGCTTCTTCGAAATGTTCGGTTTCGAGAGCGATGATCCGGCCTTTGACCTTGCCAATGGCCGTTATCCCGCTGCGGGCCGTGCCACGCGGCAGCGTGTTGCCGGCGAAATATTGCGCGAGCATCTAAGCATCAGCCCCACGCGCATGTCGCGTCTGGTCGAGATCAAATTCACCAGCCCCGATCCGGCCTTTTCAGCCAAGGTCGCCAACACATGGGGCGAAAATTTCATCCAGACCAATCTGGAACGCAAGATCCAGGCGACCTCCTATGGTCGCGATCTTCTCCAGAAACAGTTGGGGCAGTTAAAGCAACGCCTGGATGAATCGCAGCGGCAGCTGGTCAATTACGCCTCTTCCGCCAAGATCATCAATCTGCCCGCGCAATCGGGCAACGGCCAATCCAGTTCGGAGCGTTCGATCGTCGTCGACGATCTGGCCGCGCTCAATGCGTCACTGGCGCAAGCGACAGCGAGCCGCATCGAAGCGCAGGCACGCTATCAGCAAAGCGGGCGGGCGGGTGCATCAGCCGAAGCCTTGAGCAATTCGGCGATCAACAGCCTGCGCCAACGCCGCGCGGAGTTGGCGGCGGAATATCGGCGGCTGATGACGCAGTTCGAGCCGGGCTATCCCGCCGCGCAGGCTATTCAAGCGCAGATTACCCAGCTCGACCGCAGCATCGCCGGCGAGGAAGGCCGCGTGACCTCATCACTTCTCGCCGACTATCGTCGAACAGAAGAGCAGGAAAAAGCACTCCAGGCCAAGGTCGAGCAGCTAAAGGGCGATTATCTCGACCTGCGTCGCCGCAGCATCCAATATAATATCTACCAGCAGGAAGTAGATACCAACCAGGCGCTCTATGACGGCCTGTTGCAACGCTTCAAGGAAATCGGCGTCGCCGGTGGCGTCGGCGTCAACAATATTTCGATCGTTGATCCAGCCCAAGCTCCGAAATTGCCTTCAAGCCCAAAATTGCTGATCAATCTGGCCATTGCCCTTTTGGCGGGTCTTGGGATCGGCGCAGCGCTCGCCTTTGGCCTTGAACAGATCGACGAAGGCATCACCGATCCGGCAGAAGCCAAGCGCGAGCTTGGCCTGCCGCTGCTCGGCTCGATCCCCAAGATCGACGAGGCGCCCAAGGACATCCTGCTCGACCGCAAATCCGACCTGGTCGACGCCTATCTCACGGTGCAGACGAACCTTGCCTTCTCCACCGAGCATGGTGTGCCGCGCTCCTTCTCCGTCACCTCGACGCGGCCGATCGAAGGCAAGTCGACCACCTGTCTTGCGCTCGCGACGACGCTGTCGCGCGGCGGCAAGCGCGTCATCCTCATCGATGGCGACATGCGTAATCCGTCGGTCCATCATCTGGGCGGGGTCAGGCATGATCGGGGCCTCAGCAACTATCTGACCGGCGAAGACAATATCGACGCCCTGACCTTCCCGATGGAGGATCTGGGCTTCACCGCGATGTCGGCAGGGCCGCTGCCGCCCAATGCCGCGGAATTGCTGACCGGCAGCCGCCTCTCGCAGCTGATCGTGCAGCTGCTTGAGACCTACGATCATGTCGTAATCGACTCTCCGCCGGTCATGGGCCTTGCCGACGCACCGCTCATCGCCGCCAAGGTCGAGGGCGTCATCTATGTCGTCGAATCCCATGGCATCCGCACCGGCCTGGTGAAGGAGGCGCTCGGCCGTCTCATCACCGCCAACGTTCGCATCATCGGCTGCGTACTGACCAAGTTCGAGGCCAAGAAGGCCCATTATGGCTATGGCTATGGCTATGAATATGGCTATCGCTACGGCCGCAAGGCGGAGCCTGACGCCGCCTGATGAAGGACAGAGGCTCCCGGCAGCGGCGCTCGCCGCTTGAATGGGGCGTGCGCCTCGTTCTGGCCGGAGCGGTCGGCTGGATCGGCTATCTCTCAGTCATGCAATCGGTGGCGCTGGTGCTGCCCGACAGCCGGATCGAGGAGGCTCATGCGCTAGCGCCCAATAATGGGCGTATCGCAGGGCGCCTGTCGCAGGCACTTTATCGGCCCGATGCGAGCGAGACGAGACGAGCGCGCGCGATAGCCATCGCACGCGATGCGCTGCGGCATGATCCGACCGCTGTTGAGGCAGTCGCTACGTTGGCCGCCGACGCCTTCGCACGCGGCGATCAGGCCGAAGGTGAGCGGCTGCTTGCCTATTCGCAAAAACTGTCGCGGCGGGACCTGCGCACGCAGTTGATGGCAATAGAATTAGCGGTGGTGCAGGGCGATATCCCAGCTGCATTGCGGCATTATGATATCGCGCTGCGCACCAGGAAGAATGCGCCTGAACTCCTTTTTCCCGTTCTGACCTCTGCGCTGTCCGACCAAACGATCCGCACAGAACTGGTCAAAACCCTTGCTGGGCACCCCATTTGGGGCACCAAGTTCCTCAATCATGCCGCGCGAAGCAGGCTTGATCCGGCGGCGAGCGCCGCTTTCTTCCGCGCCTTGCAGGTGGCACGCGTTCCCGTGCCAGAAGCTGCGGGCGTGATGCTCATCAATCGTCTGCTCGCAGCCAAGCTGTTCGATGATGCCTGGGCCTATTATGCGGCCGCCCGTTCCGGCAGCGACCGGCGTCGGTCGCGCGATCCCGCCTTCAAGACCCTGCTCGGGACGCGCAGCGCGCTCGACTGGGTGGCGGTCAACAATTTGGGCGTATCGACGACGATCCTAGCCGATGCGCGGAACGGCCTGTTCGATTTTACAGTGTCGATGGGCAATGGCGGCACCTTGCTGCAACAGCTCCAGATGCTGCCGCCGGGAGATTATGTGCTGGAAGGGCAGAGTGTCGGCATAGAACAGCCCGCGCGTTCGCGGCCCTATTGGATTTTACGCTGCCCCACCGGCGGCGAGATCGGACGGGTGGAGTTGCCCAATTCGTCGGAGGCCGAAGGCTGGTTCCAAGGTAGTATCAGCGTGCCCGCCCACTGTTCGGTGCAGATGCTAGCACTGGTTGCGCGCTCGACCGATGAAATCGGCGGCGTTTCCGGGCAGATCAGCCGCATTCAGATCCGACCCGCTCGCGAGACCGCACCCGCAAGGATTGCGTCATGAGACTTTATGCGTTCAACCTCGGCATGATGGCCACCTTGCTGGCTATACCATCCGCCACGCAGGCGCAGGAGGTTACCCGCCCCTACCAAATCGCGGAATCGGTGGTTGGTCAGGTGGGACAGCGACAGACCGTCGGCAACAGCCAAGCCAATATCGAGCTGATGGGCCGCCTCAACAATCGTATCGCCAACCGGGTGCAGAACCGAATCCGTAACCGGATTGATCGCTCCTACGACCCGACCGCCAATACCACGTCGCCCTTTGAAGTCGCGGCCGAGCGGAATACGCGCGGCCAGCCAGCACAGTGAAGCCGATCCTTTCGGGGCTCACGCCGCCGCCCGCAAATATTGGTAGAGCGTCTCCCGACTGATCCCCATGTCCCGCGCAATGACGGATTTCTTTTCGCCTTCGCCCACGCGGCGCACCAGTTCGGCGATCCTCTCCTCCGACAGCATCTTCTTACGCCCCCGATAGGCGCCGCGCTGCTTGGCGAGGGCAATGCCCTCACGCTGGCGTTCTCGGATCAGGGCGCGCTCGAACTCGGCGAAGGCGCCCATGACTGAGAGCATGAGGTTGGCCATCGGGGAATCCTCGCCGGTGAAGGAGAGGCTTTCCTTGACGAATTCGATGCGGATGCCTTGGCGGGTTAGCGACTGAACCAGTTTGCGCAGGTCGTCGAGATTACGTGCCAGCCGATCCATGCTGTGGACGATTAGCGTGTCGCCTTCGCGGATGAAGGAGAGCAGGGCGGCTAGCTGCGGGCGGCCGACATCCTTGCCCGAAGCGCGGTCGGTGAAGACCCGGTCGAGGGCGATGCCATCCAATTGACGGTCGACATTCTGTTCAAAGGCGCTGACCCGGACATAGCCGATCTTTTGCCCCTTCATTTTGCCCCCTGATGCCTGATATGTCAGGTTAGAGCTTTAGATGTCAGTCATCATATGTCAACAAATTCGAAAGACGGCTTTTATCTGACATATTTTACAACGACAGCCTGACGTCCGGATAGGCTATACCCTATATTGACAATTATAGACTTGTGGCCCGAGCAAGGCTGTCAAGTGCTGGTCGATGGTTTCTAGTATCAATTTACGTCGAGGTAGCCCCCGTCATCAACGTAAGCATTCGGGAAGGCGCAGTTCGGGCGGCTTGGCATTGACCTGCTTGTTTCTTATTCATGCTTGCTGTCTCGGCCTGATCTGATAGGCGGCTGGAGAGGCTGGCTGTCATGACAAACACCGGCCTTTGACCCCGGTGCGCCCACGATCCGTTCCGGGGTCAACTTTCCGCTTTCGAAGTAGGTATGACTTTAACTCAGTTGATAGCGTTGGCAGTCAGCTAGCGGGCCGATAGGCCACCCCGATTCGCCGTTCGGCGCCAGCGCGGCGGACCAGGAGACGACGGACGAGGCGCCGCGCCTCCCCCTCCTGCTCGAACGCCAGGCTGCGCGACTGTCCCGCAGTGCCGAGGCGACCCCAGCGCCATTCGACGACTATCCATCCAAAAAGGTCACGCCGCAGTTCGATATGCCAGTGGCGGCGGATGTTGCGCGACGGATCACAAGCCTGGAGCACGAGCGCACCGCCATCAAGTGACAAACAGGCGTCAAGAAGCGTTCGGGTGGACTCCATGAAAGACAATTTCACGCGACCGCGACACACAGTCCAATGCGAAATATGAATCAAATCCCACACACAGAGTCAGGCTTTCGATCATGGCATGCCAACCACGAGCGCGTCACGCCGCTGCCGCCATGCTCATGATCCGCCGGCTGGCCCGATCAGCGTGATTTTCGAAATCGATTCTTAAACGATATGGGACGGCATCGTGCCGCCCCAGGATAAGGAATGGTTGCCGGCTAGATCAGACGGCTTCCGTCTCCGCCACGGCCTTGCGCCTCTTAGCAGCCGACACTTTGGCTGGCGCGCCATCAATACCCGGGCGTGACTTGCGCCCCAGGCCGATCTTGTACGCCAGCTCCTTGCGCTTCTGCGCGTAGTTGGGCGCTACCATCGGATACTCGGCCGGGAGGCCCCACTTGGCCCGATACTCGTCAGGCGTCATCTTGTAGGTCGTCATCAGATACCGTTTGAGCATCTTAAGTTTCTTCCCGTCCTCCAGGCAGACGATATAGTCCGGCTTGATTGAGGCGCGGACGGTGACGGCAGGTTCCTGCTTGGCCGCCGGAGACTCCTTTGGCGCGCCCAAGCCGGACAGGGCGGAGTGCACGTTGGCGATTAGCGCGGGAAGATCACTCACGCTGACAGAGTTGTTCGATACGTGTGCCGACACGATGTCGGTGGTGAGAGTGATGAGGGTGTCGTGCGCGACCGCAGTTTCTGACATTATACAATTCCCAACAATATGGTATTAAAAAGATCCAGCAGTCGTGCTGGTTTCCACCCGCTACATAATATTTTTTCCGCGAAGTTCAAATTCAGACGCAATTTTCGGGCATAGAATATTTAAGCTGTGCGAGGAAAATGTTGATCTTCTTCCCTTTCAGTTGCCGTGCTGCCGCGTCAGCGTTGAGGCTGCTCCCCAAGGCACCTATGCCTCCGTCAGCGTCACATCTGTCAACGATCGGGCATCCGAGCCATGCGGTTGCAAGCGATGGGTCTGCTCGAAGTCCTTTGCGGGCCGGCGGTTTCGGCTGATTCATGCGAGGGCCCATTCGACGATCTATCTCCGAGGCAACATCTCAATTGCGGCTGCCTTCGGTGTGGTCAAGATGTGCCGCTTGCGCCCCTTGACCTTCTTGCCGCCATCAGCGCGCGTTGTAAGGCTTCACCTCGATCGTGCAGCGCACCGGCTTCTTGGCCTTGGTGGCGGACGTGCGGCACGCCTCGATCATCTCGCGATCGACGCCGCGACCGTGGATCAATTTTGAAGGACAGGCACATGGATATCAGACCCATCAAAAACGATGACGATCATCGGGCGGCGGTCGATGAAATCCGCGCGCTCTGGAACGCAGAAGCGGGCAGCGCGGACGAGGATCGTCTTGATGTGCTGGCAACGCTGGTCGATGACTATGAGCGCAAGCGTTGGCCGGTGGAGAAGCTGGAGCCGGTGGAAGCGATTGAGGCGGCGATGGAAGCGGAAGGCCGCACACGCGCCGATCTGGCGGCCCTGATCGGCCAATCCCGCGCGACGGAGGTTCTGGCCCGCAAGCGGGCGCTGACACTCCACATGATCCGCACAACCGGCGGGCATGGCATGTCCCTGCATCGGTTTTGGTCCGCGAATATCAACTGTCTCGTTGAGAGGCTGGCGCGGTGACGGTCACTGGCCGGCGGTGATCCGGCGCGCTGATCCCGCTCGATGTCAAAAAACCCGACAGATCTTCATCTCGTCACCTCCGGCTTCACCTCGATCGTGCAGCGCACCACCTTCTTGGCTTTGGTGGCGGACGTGCGGCACGCCTCGATCGCCTCGCGGTTGCCATCGGCGAGCGGATTGGCCGCGACGATTATCTCCCAGCCCGCCGGTGAGGCGCGCTCCATCAAATGCGTGCCGGCATCCCATAGCGTCGGTTCGGCAAGCGTCCGCGTCGCCATATGTTCGGGCCATTGCCAGTTCACCGGCATCCTGCGCGAGATCGGCCCCGCCAGCCAGGCATAGAGCAAAATCCCCAGCACCACGCCGCCGATGCCGAATAGATAGAGCCATCGGTTCTGCTCGTCGCCGCGCCGCGCCGACGCCACCAGGCCGGACAGGTCGCGCGCCGCCCCGTCCAGCGTCGAGTTGGCGCTCTGCACCAGGTTACGCAGCTCGCCCGTCGCGCTCGCCACCGAAGCGTTTACACGCTCTCCCATCGTCTCCGGCGTGAGTTTCATCGCGGGGCTTTTCGCTATCGCATCGACCCGCTGGGTGAGAGCCAGCAATATCTTCTCGGTGTTGGCGAGCGTCGGCTGATAGTCTGGAATGTCGATGGACTCACGCGCGCGGGCCAGTCCCTCGACCGCAAGGCGCACCAGCGCCACCTCGCCGCGCAACTGCTCGAACGCCGCTTGCGGATCGTCGCCGGCCTCGCCGTTGTCGCGATAATTATCCTCGTCCATCATCCTCTCCTTACCGGCTCATGCCGCGCCCCATGCCTATCCCCAAATCCCGCGCCAGCTCGCGGCCAAGATCGCCGCTGTCCATGCCGCGTCCCCGGCCCATGCCGATCTCAAGCCCCAGCTCGCGGGTGCGATTACGCAGGATCGATTCCACCTTCGGATCGCGCTCAAGACTTTTCGCCATGCCCGCCATTTCCTTGCCCGTGCGCTCCC
>Ga0182744_1000649_pt1 | contig 32304 bp, 27 predicted proteins | sample eDN3rd30CKraftMG_FD_128525 | JGI IMG/M metagenome (GOLD analysis project Ga0182744, IMG submission 128525) | Enriched Miracle-Growth compost microbial communities from Emeryville, California, USA - eDNA 3rd pass 30_C Kraft MG (version 2) (version 2) ... | reverse complement strand
CAACCAATCATATCGTTATAGGACAATCTTTTTTAATTTATAGGACGAGGTTGTCCTTTTCACTAAACAATGACCCTTACTAGTTAGCTTTAAGAAGCGATAGAATTAATTTTTCGAGATCATCTAAATCAAAAGGTTTTTGAATATAAGCATCGGCGCCGGCGTGTTGTGCAATCGCTTCCAAATCATTAGCTGCCGAAAAGAGGACTACCGGTATTTGTTTAAATTGTTCGATTGATTTTAACACTCTTGTCGCCTCATCCCCCGACATTCCCGGCATCCAGTTATCAATTAAAATAATGTCTGGCGTTGTTGTCTTTACAAGTGCTAAAATATGGTCGGTATGTGTAACTGAAGTAACTTCGAAATCAAGTGCTTCAAATATTACTCTACAAAAATAAAGGATATCTTCATCATCGTCTAAGATGAGTATTTTCTTCGTCATCATTCACCTGTGATTTGTTCTAAAATGAAACAAATATAGGGTTATTAGTCCTCTAAATATCAATTCTTATGGGTATAATTCAATTACATATTTTTACCGATTGTAACGGTGTGTCATGGAAGATAACCAATGAAGATGGTGGACTTTAAACTGCTTGGGTTTAAGCCGCCATGTCCAGTTGTTTTCAGTAGTAGCTGGTATATTCATTCTATTTTCATCATCCAATCCCAATACGTCTTGCATGGGCACCATGGCCAATTTGGCTACCGATGCATATGCCAAACGAATCATTACTTGATGGACATTGCCTCTACATACCCGATGTCCGATATAATGTGTTAAACGTAATTTACTTTTCACATCTAGCCCTGATTTAAACCAACCTACGACGGTTTGATTATCATGGGTGCCCGTATAAACAACGCTTTCTGTGCAGTATTGATGTGGTATATGGGGAGAATGCGGCATATCGTTGCCAAATGCAAATTGCAATACGCGCATCCCTGGCAAGCCCAATCGATCTCGTAGGTCATACACTTCCTGGCTGATGTCGCCTAAATCCTCGGCAATGAAAGGAAGTCGATCTATCTCTTTTTCCAACCGATTGAATAAATCAGCCCCTGGCCCCATTTCCCAGCGCCCTTTGATGGCGCTTTTCTCATTTGCCGACACTTCCCAATAGTTATAAAAAGCCCGAAAGTGGTCTAAGCGCACCTCATGATACCAAGTCATGTTTTTGCGCAACCGTGCCAACCACCAAGCGTAATCATTGTTGGCGTGTATTGGCCAATTAAACGTAGGCATACCCCACAACTGTCCATTACTATTGAAATAGTCTGGGGGTACACCCGCAAGGCCCAATAAGCTTCCGTCATTGTTTAACTTAAAAAGTTCTCTATTTTGCCAAACATCTACCGAATCATAATGTACATATATGGGTAAATCGCCAAGCAAACGGATATTCAATGTTTCGCAATACGCCTTCAGTGCATACCATTCTTCAAAAAACTCATATTGTTGCCACATCACTCCCAGCATCAACGCTTTATTTCGCTTGGCCGCCACTGCAAGAGCTCGTTTTTGTCGCATTTTCAATTCCTTTGGCCATTCGTACCAGGGTTTCCCACCTTGTTCTTGCTTGATAGCAACATACAGCGCGAAATCAGTTAACCATTCCTTTTCTTTTTGCATAAACTGTACAAATGCTCGATACTCGCTATTTACTTTTTTTCGTAAGAATCGAACAAAAGCACGATGTAACAACGTTTGCTTCATTTCCGCTACTCCATCATACTGGATATGAGATTGGTTCTCTACACGAAATGTATTTAGTTCATGTTTAGTTAACCATCCTTTACGGCACAGAATTTCGGGACTAATCAATAAAGCGTTACCTGCAAAAGCGGCATACGAGCTATAGGGAGAATGACGCTCCGCTTTACGTGTGGGGTTCATGGGCAATAATTGCCAATAGCGTTGTCTAGCTGTTGCCAATTTCAGGGCAAAATGATGCGCTTTCGGCCCCAAGTCGCCTATCCCGAAAGCAGACGGAAGGGAACTCACGGCCATCAAGATGCCTGCCGCCCGTGTCGAGGAGCTTCCCTCTGCCTTTAGAACCGCCAAAGGCAGTTTAGCATGAAATAAATCGCTCAGAAAATAGGAGTCTGCCACATCTCTTTTTATGTCTATGTCGTTCAATACATCAAAAAAAGACAAAGGTATATGATGGGGCCAATCTATTCGAGTGTCTTTCCAGTCTATTGCTTCTATCTCACAGTGCTGGTCTGCACAAATAATGGTTACATGTAAAGGCACTATACATATCATCCATTGTTGCTGGTATTGGCGGTAAAAAGCCAATACATGGTTACGATACCGTCCACGTACACGCAGTGGCCGGTATATACCTTTTTCAAATAATACCGCTTGTTGTCGCCTATACCTCAATAATCGTTGGGTTAGCCATTGTTTAACATAGCCATTGTTCCGCTTATGCCAATAATCCAATAATGTATCCTTGCTATCGGAGAACGAATATAATGCTGCTTGGTATTTTTCAAAAGGTACCGGTCGTCTGTTGTCCGGATCAACAAAACTGAAATCCCAATTTTCCGTACCCTGATATACATCTGGTACTCCCGGGGCTGCTACCTTCAACGTTGTTTGTACCAAGGAGTTCAACATACCGTAATCCTTTATCCGTTCCAAAAGCGGAAGCCATAAAGGCCAGAATGATCCACCCTTATCTAGCAGCTTATGGGCAAAATGTATGCAACGCTGTTCATAAGCTTCATTGGGATTACTCCAATGGCTATTTACTTTTGCCTCTCTTAAGGCCTTGGCGAGATAAGCATCCAAGCGTCTGATATAGGCATCTTCTTCCACGGCTTCCAATGGGTAACTGGCCATCAACGTCTGATAAATAAAATAACGATCGTTTATTTCTGGCAACTCTTCTTCATATACTGCCACGACGAGCCTCTCCAAATTCTTCACCACGAGCTTCCATGCTTTTGGTAAACCACTCAATGCCTGCAGTCGAGCGCGCGCATCTTCTCCTCGCTTGGTATCATGTGTAGCCGTAGCGTTCATGTCTAGCGGTCTATTTTGTTGGCGCTCTGCCATCAATAGATGAAAATGTTCCACCGAAAGGCCAAAGCTCGTGGGCGAATCACCGACTTCATTATGACCAATAAAACGATGGTATGTGTACATCAATGTGTCTTCCACACCCTTTGCCATCAAGGGGCCTGAAAATTGCATCAATCGCTGATACAAATACAATAGTTTTGAATCTAGATTTTTATTTTCGCCTTCTCGAGCCAGCCATAACTTTTCCAATACATCCAGTGCATCCTTCGCTGCTAGCTGTTGTGCATGGCATACATCAAATAGTTTTTTTAAAGACTCCTTATCCTTCTCACTTAAGGGCCATTGATTGCCATAGAAGCGATATACCGGACAATAAACCAAGAGTGCCGCTATGGCTTCTTTAAACTGGTCTTTGCCTATCTCTTTCAAGGCTTGTTTATGTATTCCCTTAGTCTGTTTAAAAAAACGCACTAAATTTTCCAACTCTCCCTGCATGTATTGCTCTAGAATGAATCTTTTCTTTTCCCATATCTGTTCTTGTATATCCCGTGGTTGGGCAACCAGCTTCCTATACAATTGATCAAACTTCCGCTCGCTTTTCCCTATGGTTAGAAGTTGATTGATAGCGGCCAGAAAATCGTAACCCGTTGTCCCCTGAATTGGCCAAGAAGCAGGCAAATGCTCCTTGCTGGCCAATATTTTTTCAACAACGATATAGACATTCGGTCCAACTAAATCCCGCAACTCGTTCACATATTGCTCAGGGTCAAAAAGCCCATCCAAATGATCTACCCGTATACCTTGGAAAACGCCTTCTTCAATTAAATCTTTAATGAATTGATGCATTCGTTTAAACACCTCTTTATTTTGTACCTGTAAGCAAATCAAGTCGTTTACTGTGAAGAAACGCCTATAATTAATCCGATGATTGCTGCTTTCCCAGGAGCAGAGCTCGTAATATTGCTCTTCGCATAGTTGCCTTATTTCCTCCGTATCATTATTCAATCCAGCTACGGCACCATCTACAAGAGTCCGTGCTTTCTCTGATCTTAGAAACCGACGCCAAATGTTGAAGAACCGATCGCGAGCCTGATTACCCGCTGCTTTATCCCGTTGTTTACACCAGGATACTTCTTGCACGGCATCATGTAAGAGGTTGATTGTCTTCCCCTGCACACCAGCTAAACGAGCGAGTAAACGGGCGTATCCCTTCACATTAATGGGGTAATATTGATCGTAATAGGCAAGGTTTAATTTGCCTTCCCGAAGAACCAATTTTAATTCGCCATTTGCAATCACTTCTTCCAATGTGCATCCCAGAAAAGGTACACGTACGGGGTCTTGAAAAAAATCGCTGCTAAAACAGGTATCAAATACAGGAGCATATTCAGAAAATGGTCCTTTTTCCAGTACATCCATGAGCCATTTATTGGATGGGTGGAAAGCCATATGATTGGGCACAATGTCTTGTATCCAATTTAATCTATTTGCTTTACAACATGCAGACAGTGTCCGCAGTTCATCCAAGGTTCCTATTTCTGGATTGATACGAAGTGGATTGACCATATCGTATCCATGAGTGCTGCCCGGTACCGCTTCAAAAATAGGCGAAGCATAAACGCAGCCAATCCCCAGTTCACGTAAGTAAGGGATCACCTGTAAGGCATCTTTCAAAGTAAAATCCTGATGAAATTGCAGGCGATAAGTTGCTATGGGATTAATGACATGTCTCACCATCTTCGATTGAACTTTTAAAAATGAGGGCACTTTGGGACCTAACTGGTATTTGCTTACTTTCGCATACTTCAGTATAGTTGTCAAAAAAGCGTTCATCGGCCGTATCAAAAATTTTCTCTGCTCTCCTCATAGTCACATGGGGTATTAAATTATGTTGTTGATGGTCGAAATTGAAATAAAAGAAAAGGCATTCAGCGCTATTCCAACGTTTCAACAACAATACCCGCTTTTCCTCCCATAATTCAACTCCAAGCCGTTCACGATCTAACGTGTACCAGGCTGCATACATCTTTCGCAATGCTATCAGTTTTCTATATGCTTTCAGTAAGGTTTGGTGGTTCACTTCATTCAAATGCGCCCAACAAAGTTTAGATTGTTCAAATGTTACTGCAGCCGTAGGGTCAGGTGCTATCACTTCATCATTAAAAAAATCTTTGAATTCGTCCTGTCGGCCTTTCTTCACCGCCTGAGCAATCTCCTGGTCAGTATGACTTACAAAATATAGAAAGGGGCTCGTCTCGCCATATTCTTCTCCCATAAACAATAAGGGAATATTGGGTGCGGCTAATACAACAGTAGCCATCAAAAGTTGTGTATCGAAACCGTATAAAGTACTACTTCGTTCGCCCAGCATGCGGTTTCCTATCTGGTCATGGTTCTGGGAGAAAACGACGAATTGCTTACCCTTTGCACCGATTGCACGGTTGCCAAAGATTTTCTTTCGATGTATAGAATATATCCCATCGTACACGTATGCGCTGGTAAAGGCCTTGGCCAGGTGGACCAACGGTTTAAAATCCGAATAATACCCCTGGCGCCGTTCTCCAACACTGACCCGAAGAGCATGGTGAAATTCATCTATCCATTGGGCATGTAAACCATACCCCCCCTCCTTATTCGATTGAATATAACGCACATCATTTAGATCACATTCTCCAATTAAATAGTAAGTACGTCCAGTAACCTCACTGAGTTCATCCAATGCTTCCCGTAAAGCGGTTAACAGGTGTTTCGCTCCAAAATCTTTTAAGGCATGTACCGCATCTAAGCGAAGCGCATCGATGTGGTAATCGCAGAACCACATGCGCATATTTTCCACAAAAAAATGTCTTACCCCATCACAATAAGCGTCATCCAAGTTCACCGCCTTCCCCCAGGGCGTATGGTATTTGTCTGTAAAATAAGGGCCATAAGCTTCCAGGTAATTACCTTCAGGGCCAAGGTGGTTGTATACCACATCTAAAATCACAGCAATTCCATATCGATGACAAGCATCCACCAGCCGCTGTAGTCCAAGTGGACCACCGTAACTGGCTTGCACAGCAAAGGGAAAAACGCCATCATACCCCCAATTTCGGTCGCCCGGAAACTGTGCTACGGGCATGATTTCGATGGCTGTTATTCCTAAATCTTTCAGGTAATCGAGTCGATCAATCACGCCATCGAAGGTACCTTCTGATGAAAAGGTGCCCACATGCAGCTCATAAATAATATACGTTTCTAGGGGCCCGTTTTGCCAAGCCCCTTCTTGCCAAGGATAAGTCTTTAAGTCGATTACTTCCGAATAGCCATGTACCCCTTCCGGTTGAAAACATGATGCTGGATCGGGCAGCGAATTCTTCCTATCCAATACAAACTGATAGCGGTCGCCCTCTTCCAACAAAGATGTTTGTATGCTCCAGAAGCCAAAATCTTCGGGCTCCAAATCGATTTCTCCTTTATCGCGAATTGTTAGGCTTACTTGCTGTTTCAATGGAGCCCATACCCTGACTTCCGACAAGCCATTTCTCAACCTTACCCCCACGGGCCTGTCTAAATTATTTGCATTTGATCTGGCCATGCTTCCGCTTATTCTTGTGTTAAAGGTGCATGGAAGAGCACAACAGACCGGCCTTCTACTTTAATTACATCGTTAGGCAAGCCATTTATCGTGTCATGGATATGGTCGTTGGCAGTATCGATTATTTTTGTCCACTTTTTACCATATTTTTCATCTGGAAGCTTATAAGCTATTCCCTCATCGTGGGCATTGAAAATGATATAAAAATGGTCGTCATATAATTTATTTCCTTCTGCATCAACCGATCGAATACCGTTTCCATTGAGGTAAATAGCAAGCGATTTGGCCGCACCGTTGTCCCATGCTTCATCAGGCATAACCTGACCCTCTGGTAGAAACCAGACAATGTCTTCCACTTCGCTACCTCTTATTTCCTGACCTTCAAACCACTTACGTCTACAAAAAGTGGGATGTTTTTTGCGGAGTTCAATCAGTTTCTTCGTAAAATTCAACAAATGTTTGTCAGCATTTTCCCAATGATACCACGATAGCTCATTATCTTGACAATACCCATTGTTATTCCCTTTTTGGCTACGGCCCATCTCATCACCCCCCAACAGCATGGGTACACCTTGTGACAGAAAGAGCGTAACCAAGAAATTTCGCTGCTGCTTAGCACGAAGCCGCTGAATAGCGGGGTTGTCGGTTTCGCCTTCAGCTCCACAATTCCATGAACGATTGTGGTCTTCGCCATCGCCATTATCCTCTCCATTTGCTTCGTTGTGCTTTTCATTATAAGACACCAAATCGCGCAGCGTAAAACCATCATGTGCGGTTATAAAATTAATACTGGCAGTCGGCGTCCGATAATCATCGCGATACAGGTCGGCACTGCCTGTAAAGCGCGAGGCAAATTCTCCTAATTTACTTTCTTCGCCTCGCCAGTAATCGCGAATACAGTCTCGGTATTTACCATTCCATTCTGCCCATCCTGCCGGAAAATTTCCAACTTGGTATCCCCCTTCGCCTACATCCCAAGGCTCGGCAATCAGTTTGACTTGCGAAATAGTGGGGTCTTGATGGATGATATCAAAAAAGGCGCTTAACTTATTCACATCATGAAATTCCCGTGCCAGCGCAGCTGCTAAATCAAATCGGAAACCATCCACATGCATGTCGACAATCCAATAGCGCAGACTATCCATAATGAGTTGCAGCACACTCGGCAAATTGGCATTCAAGGTGTTTCCCGTACCGGTATAATCCATATAATAACGCGAGTCGTCTGCCAATCGGTAATAGGCTCTGTTGTCAATGCCGCGAAAGCTCAAGGTAGGCCCCATTTCATTGCCTTCTGCCGTATGGTTATATACCACATCTAAAATAATTTCTATTCCAGCAGCATGCAAATTTTTTACCATTTGCTTGAATTCGGTTACCTGTTCACCATTTACGCCACTAGCGCTGTATTTCACATCAGGAGCGAAAAAGCCGATGGTATTATACCCCCAATAATTACTTAATCCTTTATCTTGCAAATGCCAGTCGTTGATAAAATGATGCACGGGTAATAACTCAATGGCTGTTATACCTAGCTCCTTTAAGTATTGAACGGTAACCGGATGTCCAATGGCTGCGTAGGTACCGCGTATATTTTCTGGGATATCGGGGTGCTGAAAGGTAAAGCCTTTTACATGCGTCTCATAAATAATACTTTGATGATATGGTACATGGGGACTCTGATCTTCGCCCCAGTCGAAAGTAACATCGATCACTACCGATTTCGGCACATAAGGCGCACTATCTTGCTCATTAAAACTCAGGTCTTTTTGCGCTTCATCACCTATTTGATAGCCGAAAATAGATTCATGCCAATTAATTACACCGGCAATCGCCTTGGTATAAGGATCAATCAACAGTTTATTGGGGTTAAAGCGTAACCCTTCTTCCGGTTTGTATGGTCCATAAACACGGTATCCATAGTGTTGCCCCGGCTTTAAATCGGGCAAATAAATATGCCAGATATCGTGCGTCCGCTCTTTAATCGGTATACGTTCTTCTTGAGCATCAGATTGGTCAGAATCAAAAAGACACAGCTCCACGCCTTCAGCGTGCCGCGCAAATAAGGCAAAGTTTACCCCTTCGCCATCGTAAGTAGCACCTTGTGGATAGGGCTTACCGGGGTAGATTTTTTTCTCCATATAATGGTGTGATAGTCCTATAAAATAGAACAAGCGGTACTTTCTTTTGTTTAGGTAGATACCGTTATAAAGTTATCGGCCAGCTAAAACTAATCTGTTTCGGATTTTGTTATAGACACACACTATACAACGATCTATGATGCCATTCATTCTAAAAGAAATGAAAAACGTGAAAAGATAAGCGTGATTAAAATGAATAAAGCTGCTACGCGATAAAAGATTTAATAATCATGTTAACCAATATTTATGATGTACAAAAAGAAACCAACCTTTTTATATAGGAATAGCCTTTCTATTGTGTTTTTAACTTTCTTCTTTATCACTATGATTGCGCAAGCTTTTTTTGGTTGGAAGGAGCACAATCAAGAGTTACAAGATTACGGTGCTCAAACATTGGGCTTTTATAGTTATCTTAAAAGCGGCCATTTTATTGAAGCTACATTTGAGAATTTTCAAAGCGAATTTTTGCAAATGGCTCTTTATGTGGTACTCACCATATCTTTAAGGCAAATTGGATCAGCAGAGTCAAAAGACATCCATAAAAAGGAAGATGTCGATCGTGAACCTGTTCCTGGGCCAAACGCTCCGGGGCCCGTAAATAAAGGTGGTTGGCGTTTGGCCATTTACAAACATTCGCTCTCTATTGCTTTCTTTTTGTTGTTTGTTTTTAGCTGGCTAGGTCATTTATACGGAAGTTTCAAAGCGTACAATACCGAACAAATCGTTCAAGGTGACGCATCCATTGCTCTAGCCGATTTCTTAAAAGAACCACTTTTTTGGTTCGAAACTTTCCAAAACTGGCAAAGTGAATTTTTATCAGTGGCCTCTATTGTACTGCTCACTATTTTCTTAAGACAAAAGGGGTCGCCCGAGTCAAAGCCAGTTGATACTCCGCACTTAGAAAATAAGTAATATATTTAACCAGAAACCAAGCCGTTCAAGTTCGTATCATACAAAACAAATCAAAGCAACAACGGTTATTTTGTAAATAAACAAATACTATGATAGAAACCGATTCGGCTGCTATTGAGCAATGTGCCAAACTCTTGACAGATAAAAAATTAACCATTGCCTTTGCAGAAAGCGCCACAGCAGGCAGTCTTTCGGCGGCATTTTCCAAATTGCCTGACGCAGGCTCATTTTTAAAGGGCGGACTCGTATGTTACGATGCCTGCTTAAAAGAAGATATATTAGGGGTACCAGATACCCTCATCAAGCAATACTCGCCCGAGTCAACCGAAGTTACCCGGGCAATGGCCTTGGGTTTGAAAAAATGGATGCAAGCGGATGTTTATGTTGCCATTACAGGTTTAACCCGATCTGGCGGAAGCGAAAGCAAAGTAAAACCCGTCGGAACCATGTTCTATTGCTTGGTGCAAAACGACCGAATTTATAGCTGTAACGAATGCTTTCACGGTAATGAAGATGCCATTATTAGTCAAACTATCGAACAGATCAGCAAATCCATCGTAAAATTCTTAACGAGTAAAAACTAATGGCTACAAACAAAGAGCAGCACGAACATAAACAGGAGTTAAAACTTTTTACCAAAAAAGTATGGATTACCATGGCCGTCATCACTTTGTTGGTCATTGTCATTTTTATTCTGCGCGCTGCTTTTAATGTGCTGTTAATGGTTTTTGCCGGTTCTTTATTAGCCATTTATTTTCACGGATTGGCGCATCTTTTAGAACGGAAAACCAAGATGCCCCATCGGTGGAGTCTACTTACCGGTATTTTCATCACTTTAGCACTTATCACATCACTATTTTGGTTTCTAGGAGCCAAAATATCTTTGCAAGTAGGTGAGCTATCACAAGACATTCCCCAAATTTTAGCAGATGTAAAAGTGCGGCTGGGTAATAGCGGACTGGGACGCAAAGTACTCTATTATCTTTCTGATGGCAATGGGGAGAAAATGATGGCCTCTTTTCAAGAAGTATTCCGAACCAGCTTCGGCGTAGTAGGCGATATTTATATCGTCTTGTTCATTGGCATCTTTTTCACTGCTAATCCAAAACTTTATCGCGAGGGAATTATCAAATTAGTACCTCCCGCCGGAAAACAACAGGCGCGAGACGTATTAAAGCGGCTCAACTATACACTAAAAGGTTGGCTGAAGGGTATGCTTATTGCCATGTTTTTTATTGCGATACTTTCCTTTGCGGGACTAACCATTATTGGCGTTCCCATGGCTTTAGCCTTGGCTTTCTTGGCCGGTCTACTCAACTTTATTCCCAACTTCGGGCCCCTGATTGCTATGGTTCCTGCGGTATTGATCGGCTTTACCGTAAGTGCCAATACCGCACTACTGATTGCCTTATTATATATTGCCATACAAGCCCTGGAAAGCAATGTAGTTACCCCTATGATCCAGAATGTGATGATCAAAATCCCCCCGGCACTGATTATTATCAGTCAGGTGTTATTTGGCACGCTTACAGGTGCTTTAGGCATTATATTGGCTACGCCGCTGTTAGTCGTCGTGATTGTATTAGTTGATGAATTATACGTTAAAAAACAACAAGCACCCACTGTTCAATAAAATTTTTATGGAAAAAGAACAAAAAGTCATTCCCAATGACCATTTAGCAAACGAACGTACCTTTCTTGCTTGGTTACGAACCAGTATAGCCATTATGGGCCTCGGCTTTGTAGTCGTAAAATTTTCATTATTTATCAAGCAACTCAGCTTGGCTTTAGGTGAGCAACCTATTTCCAGCGGAAAAGGATACTCTTCCATTATCGGAACCATACTGGTAGCTACTGGCGCGCTCATTGCATTACTGGCCTGGATCCGGTATAAAAAAATTCAACAGAAACTATTATCCAATCAATATTATCCATCGGCAACACTTTCTACCCTACTCACGCTGGGCATTTTACTTTTTAGCATTATACTGGTCATTTACCTGCTTGCTTATCGATAGTCTGTGCCCTTTTGGCGCCCTATGTGCTATACATAGCTAGCATTAAATATACATACTTATGAAAACAGCGCACTTTTATGATAAGTTTTATGATTGGTTATTAGCGAAAGGCCCTACACTTCTGCTAGGTATTTTGCTTCTTTTCATTGGATTATGGCTCATCAAAATATTTGCCCATTGGATTACTAAAAGTTTGAACAAAGGGAAGCTAAGTACTACCTTGCAACCGTTCTTAACCAGTACGATCACCATTGTATTGCGTGTATTACTTGTTTTGTGCGTGATGCAAGTAATGGGTATCAAAATGACCATTTTTGCGTCGCTCATAGCCGCATTAGGCGTTGCTGCCGGTTTTGCTCTTTCGGGTACCTTACAAAATTTCGCTAGCGGCGTGCTCATTCTTTTGTTAAAGCCCTTTAAAGCAGGTGATATTATCTTGGCGCAGGGCCATGAAGGTAAAGTCAGTACCATTCGGTTATTCTATACGCTGGTCACCACTTTTGATAACCGTACGGTAATTATTCCAAACAGCAAGTTATCAAACGAGGTCATTGTTAACACCAGTACCTCTGGAAGCCGGAGATTAGATATCGAGCTAAAATTCAATAACAGTATTGATTTCGATGTGGTGCAGCAACTCATCAATGAAGCCATCGATCAATCCGAAAAAATGCTCGAAACACCCCAGCGTTATATCGGGATTTCCTCTATCGAACCCGACGGTTATAAAGTAATGATTAACGTTTGGCTGGATGCCGATGGGTTTGATTATTCAAAGATGGCTTTTCAGAAAAATCTCATGCAAAAACTGAAAACCTCGGGGCTAAAACTGCCGGGAATGTAAGATTAACTCGGCTGGATAAAAATAAACTTTACTAATGGAAAGGCCATCTTGATTCGGTTGCGAATCCGCTCAATGGCGTCTGTAATATCTTCCGTGTCCAAATCGTCTTCAAAATCAACAATCAGCATCAGAATGACCTCTTCGGGCGATTGATAGGTAGATAAGATATTTTTCACTTTAATCACCGTTCTATCATCTTCTACCAGCGCGCTAATTTTGTGTTGTGTTTCCGAAGCAATCCCCTCTCCCATAAGCAAACTGCGGCTTTCTCGTGCCAAAATGAACGAAGTAGCCACTAAGAGCAGTCCCACTAATACAGATGCCAGCCCGTCCAATTCCGGAATGCCCAACCAATGGCTCAACGTCATTAAAGTCATGACAATGAGCAAGCCGAGCACGGCCGCACCATCTTCAAATACCACCAAAAAACTGGATGGATCTTTGCTATTAATGATGGCATCCCACCAAGGCAGCGGTCCCTTAGTTTTATTGAATTCTTTCACAGCAATAGCCAGCGAACTGCCCTCGAAAATAAGCGATAATACCAGTACAACATAGTTCCAGCCTGGGTTCTTCATGTGTTCCGGTTTCATCATGTGGCTCACCCCTTGGTAAATAGAGAGCGCTCCTCCTAAACAGAAAATGAGAATGGCCACAATAAACGACCAAAAATAGAGCTCTTTACCATAACCAAAAGGGTGGTATTGATCGGCCTTCTTTTTACTGCGTTTAAGGCCATACAATAGCAATAGTTGATTGCTGGTGTCGACTGTGGAATGAATACCTTCCGAAATCATGGAAGAGCTATTCGTGAAAAAGCCAGCCGTAAATTTAGTAATCGCAATCAGCAAATTGGCAGCTAATGCGCTATAAATTGATTTGCGGTTGTTGACCATTTTCATAGGTTACTCCCAGGTTATCACCGTTTTAATATCATCTTCCGAACGTTGATCAATCGCCTTTTCAAAATCAACATAGGCAACCCGAGTAGTAATCAGGCTATCGATCAAACTGCCCCATTTTTGTTTAGCTCTTTCCAGATCACGAATCCCCGTTTCAAAATGTTGCGTACTGGCATTGACGCTGCCCAATATCACTTGATTTTGGAGCACCATCTGTGCCATCGCTTCTGCAGCTGAAAACAGATGGGTTTTCCTTCGTGCGGAATTCCTGTCATCACATAAATTCCATTTGTTCCTAACACATCAATTAAATCAAAACCAAGTTGTGCCACCCCGGCCGATTCGAAGATAAAGTCGATTTGGCCAAACACATCGTCTAACCGTTCGATATCGATGTTTTTAGCATGGATATAGTGTCCACCCAGTTGTCCCAATAATTGTGCCCGCTTAGAATCGCTTGCAACAATATCCATCCCAATCACCTTCACGCCTCTTAAGCGCAAAGTAATCACGGCCAGCATCCCAATCGCACCAATTCCTGCTACCACAGCCGTTGAGCCGCTAATCCAAGATTCATCCAAAGGTAAACGAGCTGATTGAATACGTATCGACTCCGTCACTGCCTTTTGTACAATAGACATGGGTTCGGCCAATACACCTACTGATCGAGCTACATCAGGGACTCGGATTACAAAAGCTTCATCATCTACCACAAATTGGGTTTCAAAACCGTGACGCGCTTTGATACCACGCTCTTCATAATTTCCCGTATAACACATATCCGCGCGATTATTCAGACAGGGCTCACATACACCACATCCCCGTCTAACGGTAAATACTGCATAATCGCCACGAGCTACCTTCGTTACATCTACACCTACATCCACTACTTGCCCTAGCATCTCGTGTCCAATGACCAGCTTACTGCTTTCCGGTGGAGCATCTGCCCTGCCACCCAAGATCTCTTCTCGGTCGGTACCACAAATCCCTACTTCCAACACTTTCAATTTAACTTGGGTGGGCGACATGACGGCTGGCTCATCCACATCAATGAGTTCTGCTCCACCTACACCCGGGGTAATGGCAATTGCTTTCATCCTGTTTATTTTCTTCTTTTTCTTTATAATATTTAAATAAACTCATGTACTTCCCTATTCCGTTGATCATTTAACTGTTTGTTGATATTCAATGCCGCACTGATTAGTCCCAAATGGGTAAACGCCTGTGGAAAGTTTCCCAAATGCTGTCCTTGTATACCCAACATTTCTGCGTAGAGCCCCACATGATTGGCATAACCTAACATCTTTTCAAAATAATGACGTGCTTTTTCCAGCTCGCCAGCTGCCGATAAGCATTCTACAAACCAAAAAGTACACATAGCAAAAGTTCCCTCTCCTCCCTTTAAACCATCAAAATGGGGGTCCTTGCGATACCGATATACGAGAAAATCCGAAACCAGATCCTTCTCAATTCTTTTTAGGGTAGCCAACCATTGCGGATCTTTAGGGCCAATAAATCGAATCATTGGCATCAACAATGCTGCGGCATCCACCGTTTTAGCCCCCTTATATTGCACAAAAGCCTGCAATTCATCATCCCAAAAATCGTTGTGAATGCTATTGAATATCTTATCTCGCTCCTCCACCCAACGATTAGGTAAAGGATAGGCATGCCGCTGGCCAATCTTAATTGCCCGGTCAAAAGCCACCCAACACATCATGCGTGAATACAGAAATTCCTTTTTTCCTCCTCTTACTTCCCAAATGCCTTCATCCGGAATCTCCCAATTTTCGCATAACCAGTTTATGTGTCGACTCAAATCTTTCCAAAAGCTAAATGAAATGGGTTCAACATTTTTGTCATATATATAAACAGAGTCTAGCAACTCACCATATATATCCAACTGTATTTGATTATAAGCACCATTACCAATGCGCACGGGTGCTGATTTTTTATAGCCCTCCAAATGATCAAGCTCAATTTCAGGTAAATCTTTTTTGCCATCTAATGCATACATCAGGTTCAGGTATTCATTGTCTTTGGCAATATCAACACATTTTTTCTCTACCCATGCAATAAAATTCCGCGCCTCTTTTCGGTATCCTAGCTTTTGCAGGGTATACACGGTAAAAGAAGCATCTCGTATCCACGTATAGCGATAATCCCAATTACGGACCCCACCTATCTCTTCTGGTAGGCCAAAAGTTGGCGAAGCCACGATGGAACCATATTGATACGAGGTCATCAATTTTAAACAAAGAGCCGACCGATTGACGATTTCCATCCATCTTCCATGGTACGCACACCTCGAAATCCAATCTTTCCAGTAGTTAATGGTATCAAAAAGACTTTTAGTAATAAACTTCTCCAGATTCGATGCATGCATACCATTTTCATCCAACTGCTCCAACAAAAAGTCAGCAGTTTCCCCTTTCTTCAATGAAAAGCTAGCTACGGCATCTTTTCCCTTTATTGAAAGTGGAATGTTACTCTTTAATTTCAATCCAATACCATCATCCCCCTCACTCTTAAAATGAATTTCAAACTCATTCACTTGCTTCATGTGGTGGGTCGATCGGGCATAATTAAACCGAGGTGCACAGTGCATACTCATTTCAAACTCTCCTTGAATACAAGTGACTCTCCTCGCGAGCTCCTTGCCACCGTACAATTCTTCAACAGGCATAAAGTCCGTCAATTCAACTACTCCATCTGATGAGAGAAAACGAGTAAGCAATACATTTGTATCGGGTAAATACAATTGCTTATGTTTGATGTCTTTTCCTCGCGGAGTAATCAAAAAGCTTCCACCTTTGTGGGCATCCAACAAAGCTGCAAATATTGTTGGCGAATCGTAATTTGGAAAACACATAAAATCAATTGAACCTTGTAGTCCAACTAATGCTACGGTATTCAAATCACCAATAATCGCATAGTTTTCAATGGGTTGATATTTCATTCATCTACTTATATATAAAAGAACATGCTATTAACCCTCCATCTCTAAAAACCATTCTTCCGCTCTATTTACCGCCTTTTCAATCAATGCATCATTAGCGGGTTCTCCAGCAAGGTAAAGCTCATTTGCAATCTCCACGGCCTTGGCTTGTACGGTTGCATTCAGGTCCTCTTTCGGAAATGGAAAGTTGTACACTGTCCATTTTCCGTTTATATTTTTTATATCCGAGTTCATGACTGTTTTATTCGTTGTTTATATAACGAATCAGCACATGAAGAGTTTTATTGAAACGATAATAAGTAAAGTCCACCTGCCTTTAATTGATATTTTTCTCAACCATTTAGACCAGCCGTTGTTGTTTGTCATACAAAACACACTACCTTATGAAATTAAAAAGCGTTTTTGAACAGTCGCAGGAAATACCCATTTTATATACCTGCTTAGGAGCGAATATCAGTCCGCCGCTTCAATTTGAAGATATTCCGCCCAACACCAAGAGTTTTGTCTTATTGATTGAAGATATCGATGCAAAACCGGTGCCTTGGCGACATTGGCACGTCTTCAACATCCCGGTCACCACAACCATTGTTCAGGCGGGCGAAATTCCCGAGGGCGGTGTAGAGGGGTTGTGCAACAATCATACCTTTGGCTATGAAGGCCCATGCCCTAAGTATTTTCAAGGTAGCCATCATTATTGCTTTCGTTTGTATGCGGTTAGCATGTTGCTGGCCCTACCACCTTCTAGCGAACCGGATGATATATTGAAGCACATTGAAGGCCATATCCTGGGCACTGCTGAGCTCATAGGCACTTGTACGAGCAAAGATTAATCATAACGAGAAACAACATGCAAACAGACACGACAAGACCACTCCGCATATTAACGTGGCATATCCATGGCAGTTATTTATATTATTTAACGCAGACTCCGTGCATTTTCTATTTACCTGTAAAAGCTGGAGGCTTCGAAGGATATGGTGGACGTAGCGGTACATTCGCCTGGGGCGACAACGTTGTGGAAGTAGATGCCGATGAAGTAAGAAATATCGACTTCGATTGCATTCTTTTCCAATCAAAAAGCAATTATCTACGCGATCAGTATGCTGTTTTAACAGCAGAACAACGGCAATTACCCAAAATTTATTTAGAGCACGATCCACCACGTGAAGTACCCACAGATACCTTGCATGTTGTAAATGATCCCAATATCCTGTTGGTTCACGTGACGCATTTCAATCGGCTCATGTGGAACAACAACCGCACCCCAACAAAAGTTATTTCCCATGGCATCATTATCCCAGAAAACATCCAATATACGGGCGAAAAAGAACGCGGCATTGTGGTCATCAACAACATTGCCAAACGTGGCCGAAGGCTTGGGCTCGATATCTTTCAAAAAGTCAGTCGGCATATTCCGCTCGACCTGGTCGGCATGAATGCTACCGAAGTAGGTGGTTTAGGTGAAATTCCCTTGCCCGAACTTCCGGCATTCATCGCCTCCTACCGCTTTTTCTTCAATCCCATCCGCTATACCAGTTTAGGTCTAGCCGTTTGCGAAGCGATGTATACGGGCATGCCCATTGTCGGTTTAGCAACAACCGAGATGGCGGTCGCCATAGAGAACGGCATATCGGGATACATCCATACCGATGTTGATCAACTCATCGAAAAAATGAAACTGTTACTCCATGATGCCGAACATGCCCGACAGCTCAGCCAAGGTGCACGGGCCACTGCCGAACGGCAATTCAATATACAGCGCTTTACAGCCGATTGGTTAGCAACTTTCCAAGAAGTGACGGCAAAAAAAGTAGTACGAACAAGTATATCCTTATTTTAAATACATCATCAAATACATATCTATGGATACATTGAAAAATAAAATAGCCTTAGTAACTGGCGCCGGACAAGGTCTGGGGGCCGCTATCTGCAAAACACTTTCAGCAGCAGGTGCAACAACCATTTTAACAGACATACAGGTAACCGGTCTGGAAGAAACTAAAAAAGATATTTTAGCAAATGGCTGCGCTGCCCATACCTATGTAATGGATGTGAGCAACGAAGAGAGTGTTCGGCATGTGATTGATCAGATCGTTGCCGAGTTCGGTCGGCTCGACGTAATCATCAACAATGCCGGTGTCGACTATACCAAAGCGGTGGACGAACTGAGCCTCGATGAGTGGGATCGGGTGATGAGTGTGAACCTACGTGGACCATTTTTAATCTCTAAAACCGCTTTTCCATATCTCAAAAAACAAGGTAGTGGCCACATTGTCAACATTGTTTCTACCGCCAGCAAACGTGCTTGGGCCAATGCGTCGCCCTACCATGCCAGTAAATGGGGCTTATTAGGGTTGAGCCATGCCTTGCATGTAGAAGGGCGCAAAGAAAACATCAAAGTTACCGCGGTAATAGCTGGCGGCATGAAAACGCCATTTTTGTTAGATCGATTTCCAGACATCGATACCAACTTATTGCAAGACCCTAAGAACGTAGCCGATACGGTCAAATATGTGCTTTTACAACCAGATGAAACCGTCATCCCAGAAGTCATGGTATTACCGATGACAGAAACGTCCTGGCCGTAAAAAACTCAAAAATAAAACACAATGATTATGGAACATACACATGATGCAGCACAACATGCTGATAGCAGAAAAGACTTACAAGGCAAAGAAGCCATCGAAAAAATAAGGGAATTGGTCGATAGTGCGGAAGCCTGCTTCTTCTGTACCGACCTCAATAAAGTGGGCGTGCCCTTGTCTATCCGTCCCATGGCGGTGCAAAAGGTAGACGACAAAGGAAACCTCTGGTTTCTGAGTGCCCGCGATAGTCATAAAAACGAAGAATTGAGTCATGATCCCTTTGTACATTTACTCTTTCAGGGATCGCGCTTTGCCGATTTTTTAAACATTTATGGCTTGGCCAGTATCAGAGAAGACAAAGAAAAGATTAAGGAGCTATGGATGCCTTTGTATGAAAATTGGTTTCCAGGGGGTGTTAACGATCCTAGTATTACGCTTATTCAAGTAGAACCTACAGAAGCCTATTATTGGGATAATAAGCATGGCAATGCCATTGCTTTTGTCAAGCAATCCATCGGCGCCCTATTTGGCAAGCCGATGGATGATGCTGTAGAAGGGAAATTGGATATTTAATCATTCGGGTTTTCGATGTTTTCTCGCATCCAGGTCGCTATTTCTCCATAATAGGGATCCGGCGAATGTGCACTTAGGGGCTGTTTAAAGACCAGATCTTTATCGGCCCCTAGTTGCTTATAAGCATGCGCTGCTTCAGAAACTGTTCGGCTGACAGCTGAAGCACGATGATGCCGATCGTCTTTTGGTGCAATGACCAATATGGGTCGTGGGGCTATCGCTGTCAGGATCTCCGAAAAATCAATAGGTATACGTTCTTCATTATCAATAAAATAACCCAATCGAGGCAACAAACCATGTAGCTGTACAAAATGGCGAATACCTTCCGTTGTTTCGTTATCGTGACGGAAAGAGCTAAAAGCGCTCATAACTGCGAGGCCTTTTACGCGTTGGTCTAATGCTGCTGTAAATAAAGCTACGGTGCCACCGAGCGAGTAACCACAAAGAAAGACATTTTCACGGTCAATAAAGGGCATACGCGTATAGACATCATTGATGATATTGCGTGTATCCGTTACCATCTTTCCCATCTTAGACCATTGGGGATAACGATTGTAGAAGTGATACGCTTCTTCAATACGGCTTCCGAAGCCCATCATATCAAAAGCCAATACAGCGAATCCCTGATCCGTAAATTGCTTAATGGCCGGTTTACTTCTGCTGTGGTACCCCGTTGCATACGAATAAGCATGCAGGTAAATCACAAGCGGTAGTTTGCCCGTAACCTTATTGTCGGTTACCGTACCTTTCGGGAAATAGATACTTCCCCACAGATCCTCTCCAAGCGCCGCATACGGGCCGATGGTCATGCGCTGAACACCTTCAGGCAAACTGGGCTCGCCAATGACTTCGTCGAGGTAATCGTTCGGATAGGTTCTATTGCGAGTCAACTGTGTCGATAAGAGCGTTTCTGTCTGTACACCTTTTGGCTCTTTCCCTAAAAGCCAATGGATATCCGTCCGGACACTGTCTTGGAGGGCTGGTATGGCCTGTCGCTTTGCGGTTTGTACGCGTGCTGAACGCCCGCCGATGGCAAAATGAAGTGGATTTATCTGCATACCACTTTGTTGTTTCCACACATCAAAACTGTAGTTCGTATACAGCTTATTCTCAGGTGCGATAGTAGAACGTTTAAAGATATAATCAAAAAAGTCGACAAAATTCTCCGCATCGCGGGCTGCATGCTGGTGCCGCCCCTCGCGTAAGTGTATGGCTATGGCGCTGTCGGCATGAAGAAAATGGTAAACCTTCTTGACCGACTTATACGACTGGCTAATGCCCCACGGATTCCCCTGTACCTCCGTATTAGCTGAATATAGCATCAAGCCTCGCGGTGCAATCAGCGCCATGAGCGAATTTTGGTCTACCGGTAGCTTATCTTCTCTATCCATAAACCAGCGCAGCCGTGGCGTAAACCAATGTGGGAAAACGCGGGTAATACTTTCTAGGGGCTCAGAGTTAAACCGCTCGTCAGAAAAACGGAACGTACTTTCGCCGCCTGTACCACCACTGCTGCTCACCACAGCACCAATACGTTTATCAAAAGCCGCTGCCATGAGCGACTGCTTTCCATTACGAGAGTGACCCGTGATGCCAATTTTGCCTTTGTCTACCTGTGGTAAGGTATAGAGATAATCGATTACACGCGATGCACCCCATGCTCTTTTCATTAAAGTAGCAAAATCAAATCCCGTGAAGATTTCATTGTAATTCTTCGTATCGTCTTTACTATCTGCTCCAGCATATACGCAGCCGATGTAGCCACGGCGTACGGCAACCTGTGCCCATCCACGGTGGTTCCATTGGGTTAAAAAGACCGGCAGCGGTGTTGAAGAAGGTGGAATCATCAATTCAACGGTCATTTTAGCTGCATTTTGAGGACCGAAACGCAGTTCTACCATACGAAGTGTTATGCCATCAGCTATCGTATCGCGTAATATTTTCGCTTCAAAGCCTTTCGGTGGTGGTGGTACCGTACCCGATACCCAATAAGCGTAATCCGCCTTTATTCGTTCAGCTTGTGCATCCCATTGGCTTTGTGTGGTAACGGCCACTTGTTTTCCGTTTTTATCCATCACGAGTGGATCGGGTAGAAAAGGCTTAGAGGGTAAGTTTTTAATGCCTGTTGAGTCCACGTGTTGCTGTGCGTAAATAGCGGTCCAAAAAGAGCACAACAAGGCTATAACTAATAATTTTTTCATTGAAAATAATTTATTCTAAATGGATTCATAAAGCCTACCATGTTATCATCTAAAGCAAAAGGCAATGACATGGTAGGTTTCATTATATGATACAGTGAAGTTAAGGAATTACATCCAATGGTGGCTCATTTAACTGGGCGCCTTCATAACCAATGTTTTGATTAATTCTTCCTAGTGTATTTGCCGTAATGACGTTCTGGGGTATCGGCCAAAGCATGTTATAAGGATGTACCGTGGCTGTATTATCCCAAAAAGTATATTTTGGCGCGCTGAAAAATTTGTTATCGCGCATCACTTTATCGTAATACCAGTTATTTTCACTAATCGTTTCCACACTGTAACCACCCTTTCCAAGTTTAGCATAGATAAAAGATGCACGTACCATTTCTGTATGTCTAGGTTCCTCCGTAAACAATTCGCGGGCACGTTCATCAAAAATATAATCCAAAGTCACTTCTGCTGCTGTAATAAGCGGGGCATTTGCACGCGCCCTCACTTTATTAATGTCATCGGCGGCCAGTCCTAATTCACCTTTCCAAAAATAAGCTTCTGCGCGCAATAAGTATGTTTCCGCTAGGCGGAAAATATACCAATCACCTTGTCCACCCCATGGTTGCGCATAATTTGGTGTCGGTACATATACCTTATAATACGGCCAGGAGAACCACGTATCTGTTGTGTCGGCCAAGTTCTTATAATATTTCTTGGTGAGCGGTTGTCCAAAATTTGGCGAACCTTCTCTAACGGTAATAATGTCCGAAGTCATTTCACCCATTTCTATCCAATTCGTTTTTGCCCGACGCATATCCGGCGTTTCATCCCATTGGTACTGCTCATCTTGCCATAGGCCATACCTAAAAAACCAATTGGTTCGTACATCACCGTTACCAATACCCAAGCTATCACCAGCCGCCGTGTCCCAATTAGTAGCCCTATTGCCTGTAGCATCCATTACTTTCCAATAAGAAGGGCCATAATTACGCATGGAAGCAGTACCGACATTATTAAACCAGGTACCTGGTGCTGCGTCCGGACGATCCACAGTTGCATAAATGGTTTCCGTATTTTCTGAGGCATTTTTGTTCTGCCACCGATGTAAATCCCACATCAAGTTATGGTAACTATTAGAAGCATCCACACCAAAACGGCTCGTCATAAGCGCATAAGGTCCGTTGATTACGGCCGACGCAGACGTTATGGCCTGATCAAAGTGACCTAGAGCGAGATATATTTTTGTTAAAAGGTGGCTATTTGCCCCTTTGGTAACGCCCCCCAAATTCGCTGCCTTTACCGGCAGCCATTCTTGTGCGTACTCTAAATCCTGTTGTAATTTCGCTAAAATCACCTCCCGTTTAGTAGAAAAATAATCTAGTTTAGCTTCTTTTAGCTCTTCTCCAACCCAAGGTATATCACCATAGGTATTCACCAGACGATAGTACCAATAAGCCCTGAACCAAAGTGCTTCCGAAAGAATACGATTTCTAACGGACTGATCATCCCAAGTGATGTCATCAATTCGCGTAATGATGGTGTTGGCATTTTTAATATACCCATAACCGTTCGTAAACAATTTAAGTATAGCTTGCCTCGGAGAACTGCTGGGAGTTAGTTTATTCCAGTCGCTCTCGCGCAGTTCAACTGCCAAATCGGAATAACAATTCTCGCCTACAATAAAACACAGATCACCATGGTTCTCGGCATTCATTTCCTTTTTACATGTAGTAAGCCCTGCTTCAAAGCCAGCTTGATCCACATACACATTAGATGGTGTATAAAACGAAAGTGGATTAGGCTCCAGCCAATTTTTAGAACACGATACGATGATCGGAACCAATACGAGGAATAAAATATATTTTAGTTTCATGATATCATCATTGATTAAAGTGAAAGATTAAACCCGAAGGTGTAAATTCTTGGCATCGGTGTCATACCTGATTCCGGATCCCAACCGGGCCATTTAGTAAATGTGGCTAAGTTTCTGACAGAAGCGAAGAACTCTAGGTTTTTGAGTTTCCAATTTTCTACGATGCCAACCGGCACGCGATAGGCTAATGATAAATCTTGAATCCGTACAAAGGATCGCGGTTTATAAATCGACAGCCCCCCTCCGTAAGCCCCCGTATTCACATTTAACCTGGCGTATTCGTTGTTTGGTTTATCGGCCGTCCAATAAGGAACAGGGCCTACATTCCGGTTCCATCGGTCGTTCGACTGATAACCAATATTAAGTGCATCCACATACGACCCTATATGACCTAAATCGGCACGGATAAACACGGAGGCCGTGAAGTTCTTTAGAAAATTAAAATCATTCCGTAAGCCCAGGCGGTAGCGCGGAACGGTATAACCAATAAACTGTTTATCTTCAACGTCTACGTATTTACCATCGGCGTTTACATCTTCCGATTTAAAATCGCCGGGCTGCATGCTGTATTTCGCTGCCTCCGCCGCTTCATCCAATTGCCATACGCCCGTAACATTGTAATTCCAAACCACGTCTATGGCTTGGCCAGGGAACCACTTATTTGTGAAATCTGGAACTTCTCCATTAAACTCTTTGCCTAAAAGCGTATAGGTTCCCACATCACCGAAAAGCTCTTTTATTTTATTCCGATTCAGGGAGAAAACCAAACTGGAGTTCCATCTAAAGTTAGTTCGGTTGATGTTTCTTGAATTTAAGGTCAATTCAATGCCTCTATTTTCTATTTCTCCTAAGTTGGAGGTAATGCTCGTAAAACCCGTTACCCGTGGAAGTGTCCGATCCATCAATAGATCGGTAGTATTCATCTGATACACATCGGCCGTTAAATCAATCTTGTTATTAAACATGATCAAATCGAGCCCCAAATTGATCGCCGTTGTTTTTTCCCATCGCAATCCGCTGTTTTGCAAACTGGAAGTATATACGCCAACCTCCGTGGTAGAGCCATTATACCAGAGATTAGAGCCCGTACGTGCCAGTGCTGCATAAATTCCAATATCGCGGTTTCCATTCGCGCCCCACGAGGTACGTATCTTCATTCGATCTATAAAATCTACTTTAAAGAATTTTTCATCCGAAACGACCCATCCAAACGCCAGTGCTGGAAAAACCGCCCGGGGGTGTTCCAAACCAAAGGCCGAGTATCCATCTCTCCGAACAGATGCGGTAAGCAGGTAACGGCCCAAATAATTATAATTTATACGAGCCATTAATGCATCACCGGTGCTTACTTGATCATCATTTACTATTTCGGGCGAACTACCAAATTGTAAACCATGGGCACCTAGTTCCTGATTAGGGCTAAAATCTTTGTTCTTCATGGAAGTTGACCAAAAATTATTCTTTTCGGCATTGACTAATAAGGTAATATCAAATTCGTGATCCTTTATTTTCTTATTCCAGCTTAAAATATTATCCAGCTGCCAATTCATTCTTGAGGATTCGCCTCGCTCGCCGGATGGCGTTTCCGAATCCAGTCCACCCAGTTTTTTACTAATGGTTGTAAACGTGAGGTATTTCGATTCATGGTAATACGGCTGGAAAGATGTTCGTAGTTTGATTCCGAAAGGAAAATGCAGCTCCGCATACAAGCTTGAAAACACGTTGTATTTTTTATCGGTTACGCTTCTGCGATAATAGTCAAGCAGTGGTGTATTAGAATGACCATGCGGGTACCGTTCCAAATTTCCCTCGTCGTCAAACAACTGTCCGTAGGGACTATTAACATAAAAATCCATGCTAGCCGGTACAGCACCTTCGTTACGATCAGAAAATTGCGTATTCATTCCTACGTTCAACCAATCTGTAATCTTGAAATCCAAGTTTACCCGCGAACGCACGCTCGCATACTGATCGCCCACACGGATACCTTCATTATTATCATAACCCAACGACCAATAATACTTAATAGCCGATGTTCCACCTGAAATCCCTAAATCATATTGCTGGCGCAAGGCTTTTTGAAAGACATGATCATACATATCCATCGTTCTTCCAGCTAGATAGTTATTTTTTTCAATATCGAACAATCCGAGCCGCGCCATCCACTCCTGTACATTATCATCTAAAGGGTTGGCACTTAAATTACGCCATTGATCAAGTGAAAAATTCTCGGGAAGCTCATTCGGGTTGGTATAGAATTGATAATCTACACTAGGATTTACCTGTCGAAGAAAATCTTCTCTAAATGCGATGTATTCGTTTGCATTGAGTCCCCTACGTTGATTGTTACTCTCTGCCCTCCCTATTTTAGAAGACAAGGTGATGGTCGGTTTCGCCACCTTTCCTTTTTTTGTTGTCACGATAACCACGCCAGATGCCGCTTTCGCACCATATACAGCTGCCGAACTGGCGTCTTTCAAGATGTCAATCGATTCAATATCAAAAGCATTGATATCGCGCAAACTACCACCAAAGATTGCCCCATCTAGTACAATCAATGGCTCCGTGCTAGCTCCTAAGGAAGTCTTTCCCCGAATTTCCATCGATGTTCCGCCAGCAGCAGTAGCACCCTGATTCGCATTAAAGCCCGCCACCGTACCCGCTAGCATTTCATTGAGTTGCGATGCAGCATGGTGTTCAAACACATCTCCGCTAACCCGCGTAATCGATCCGGTTAAATCCTTACGCTTTTGTGTTCCATATCCCACAACAACCACTTCTTCCAAAGCAGCATCATTGTTCTCAAGTTTGGCAATCACCTGTTTTTGGCCATTAATATCCACGTTTTGGGTAACATAACCGATATAGGATATCGTAATGGTGCTTTGCAAGCTGGGCACTTCCAAATAAAATTCCCCCTGGGCATTGGTTGTAGTTCCTTTTCCTCCTTTTATAAATACCGATGCTCCGGATAAAGGTTCTCCATTTTGTGTTGTCACCTTGCCCGTTACCATTACATCTGGTTGTGACCCATTAGCTGTAACCATATTTCTGTTACCGACTACATTCACGGTAACCGTGTGCTCAATAATTTTGTATCGCAAGTTTCGATGCTTGGCAATATGGTTCAGTATTTCTTTTAGTTCCCTATTATTTACTGTAATATCAATTGCTCCTACCCTCGTAATGACGTCATCACTATATAGGAAACGATAATTGGTTTGCTTGCTGATTGCATTGAAAACGGTTTCTATATCAGCCTTTTTTAATGAAAGAGAAACTTTTTGGGCTTTTCCTTCACCATAAACAGCTGTTATTAAAATCAATAACATGAAAATGCTCAATTTCATTGCAATCCATATTTTTTGTGTAGGCAATAAACCATATTGCCTTATTGGCTTTTTGCCAAAAGAAAAGTTATACATACTTTTGTATCGTTAGGTTATTATTTAATCTTGTCTCAAGAGATTAGTTCAATTTAGCCTGATCATACGGGAGTGCTGTCAACACTTCCGTAATTTTTTTATGTAGGATATCGATACATCATATTATCTTGTTTGTTATTAAATTGGTTAAAATCTGACCATCACGTTCTTACCGATGACCTCAAATTGCGCTCCGCTTACATAAGAAAGCATTTCCAACACATTGGACAGATTGACATTTCTGGATATACTACCATTGTATTTCCTCTCGGGTGCATCATCTATAAAGACGACGTTTACATTATACCATCGAGCAAGTTCATCCATAATCTCATGTATATTATCTTTTCTGAAATAAAACTCACCATTTTTCCAAGCAAGTACTTTTTGAAGATTTGCTTTATGTAAAGAAATTCCATTATGTATCGTTGCCATTTGGCCGGGCCTAAGTAACCGTTCATCTGTATTAGATACAATCTTTACTGAACCACTAACCAATGTAGTAGATACATGGACGTAAGCGTTGACGTTAAACTCGGTACCCAAAACGTGTAATTTCGTATCCCCTACCAGCACATTAAAAGGTCTGCTTGCATCCGCAGCAACATCAAAGTAGGCCTCACCTTCCAAATAAACAGTCCTTTCATTGTTATCAAATTGAACGGGGTAACGCAATTTAGACGAAGCATTTAGCCAAACCTTCGTTTGGTCAGAAAGCGTAACTTGGTACATGCCTCCCTTAGGCACAATCAATGTGTTAAAAGCAGGTAAAGAAGATTTTTCTAATCCCCCGTTATATATGAGTTTCCCGTTTCCACCAATAATTTGTTTGTTCTTTTGTTTTCTAAGCTCATCTGTATAAACTGCTACATCCATTTTTCTGCCGTCTTCTAGAACAATTTCGGCCCTCACCTTTCCGGGGGCAACATCATTGTGAATCAGGTTTCGAACTTGTTTACGTTCTGATTGCTTATTGTTTTGACCCGCAAAAAACCAAACACCCGAAAGTAATAGCAGTATAATAGCTGCAGCATACCCCATGGAGCGTCTTACCAGAATCAGTTTTTGATGCCGCTTTTTGGCCTGAAATCGCGACCAGCCCTGCGTTGTATCGATGTTTCTAATCAGCTCGATATCCTTTTGAGCGAGCTTTCCATCACGAAATGATTCAAGTAATCTCCTGTTATCCTCCTTTTTCAACCATTTTTCAAAGATGAACGTTTCATTAGCTGTTAACGGCTTTTGTTCAAGATATTTCGCAATTATGTGTGCTATATCGTATACGGTAGGTTCCATTATATCATATCTTCGGTTAAATGTAAGTGCATCGCACTCATAGCAACTTTATACTCATAAGTAACCTAAATAAGAAAGAAGGATGACAAAAAGTTATTTTTCTAATAAAAAACAAGAAATAAGGAGAAATAACTCAGGATTGAGTTTGCCTTTCAACACTTTTAGTCCACGCTGCTTTTGGGTTTTTACGGTATTTACGGATACACCCAATTCTTCGGCAATCTGATGGTTGTTGAGCCCTTCCAAATATCCTAACCGAAAAACTTCCTGTATTCCTGGCGGTAAGGTTTTTAAAACCCGATAAATTTCGGCCATTACTTCCGAACGAATGATTTTATTCAATATTTCAGCATCTTCAATCTCGTCCATCCGGTTTAATAATTGAAAGCGTGTAATTACTTTGTCTTTCCGTAACTGGTTAAAACAAATATTCCGTACTGTAGCATACAGAAAACTCTTAATAACGTTAGCGTCTTCGGCAATGGATTTTCTATTTTTCCAATAGGCCATAAAGGCGTCCTGTACAATATCTTCATGCTGTTCCGGATCTGCAATAAATTGGGAAGCAAAATGGCAAAGCCGGGGGTAATACGCATGAAAAACACTTTCCATCGTATCATTACTTAACGCTTCGATTCGCTTCTTATTAGGCATTATGGTTATAATTGCTGTCAAGTATAAGAAGAAAATCCAAGCTTCAAAAATTTTTACAAGGAAACGCTCAGGTAATTTATAAAAAGAGGCTTTGATCGATACCAAAGCCCCCAAAACTACTCTTAACCTTTCTTTCGCCAGTATTACCTGGATCAAGTTAAATGGGTATATTCTCAGGTTAAAACCACCCCGTTAAGCGTGTTCTATTAAAGAAACAAAGCACCATGGTATTTGTTTGACGCGTGTTTGAAAATGATTCATCAAGTTGCTTCTCTCGTCTCAAGATCCCAACAAACGGGTTTACCATTCGGGATAAAATTTGTAAATTGCTTACATCATAAAAAAATGCACTACCGCAAAGGCTATTATGCAAACAAATAAAGGAACATTAAGAACTTGCCCTCAAGGGCACCCATATTACAAAAGTAGCGATTGTCCCACCTGTCCGATCTGTGAGGCAGAACGAAAACCCCAAAGCGGATTCCTCGCCTTGCTTTCAGCTCCCGCCAGAAGGGCCTTGGAAAACAAAGGAATCACCACCTTAACCGAACTGGCTACATATAGTGAAAAAGAACTGTTACAGCTACACGGGTTCGGTCAGAGCTCACTACCTAAACTGCGGGCTGCGTTGGCAGTCGAAAAACTCGCTTTTAAGCAATAAAATCCTGTTTTATATCCTAAATGGAAAAGTTACCCAACTTTTACCTTCATCGATTGTTGTCTTAAATAATAGCAAGATACACACATTAAAGCATTTAAGATGAAACTGCATGCATTACCGCTCATAAAGTAAATATGCATAACGCATGCAAGCTTCATTGCCACTAAAATTGAGCAGAGTGGTTCCATGGATACCGCTAGAAAGTAAACAAGACATCAATAAACAAACTATTCTAATGAAAAAGATATTAATGGTGATGACATCACATAGCAGCATGGAAGGCACAGAGAGCAAAACAGGAGTTTGGTTAGGCGAGTTTACCGATCCTTATTACGTATTTATTGATGAAGGGTACGAAGTGACGCTTGCGAGCCCTGCCGGTGGCAAACCACCCGTTGATCCGTTGAGTGAGCTGACCGAGAATATCACTTTAGCCAACCGAAGGTTTCAGGACGATGCCCGTGCCAAACAGGCATTTGAAAATACCAAACCGCTTCATAGCGTACGAGCTAGTGACTACGATACGGTTTTTTATCCTGGCGGACATGGCCCGCTTTGGGATTTGGCAAAGGATGAAAGAAGCGGACAACTTATTTTAGATTTTTTACAATCAGGTAAACCTGTAGCATTGGTGTGCCACGGCCCTGCAGCATTAATAAAAGCTGCAGCGCTCCAACCCGGTTTTTTAAAGAACAAGCGGATTTCAGCCTTCAGCAATACCGAAGAAAAGATGTCTGGCAGAGCCGATCATGTGCCTTACAAATTAGAAGATAGACTGAAAGAGTTGGGTGCAGATATCCACAACGCACTCCTGCCCTTTACAGCACACGTCGAAACAGATGGTCTACTCATCACCGGACAGAATCCCGCATCTGCTCATCGAACCGCAAAGGAAATAGCTAAATTATTAAACCGTAAATCATTGGAAGATGATATGGAAGCGGACGAATAATCTCATATGAAACTACATATTTTTGATCGGCATGCTTTAAAAGAATGGAAAGACACAGGATATACCTATGTTAATCTCACTCCATCGGCGAATATTGATTTAACGGTACATCCAGAAAAGTCTTTTATTTTGTTGGAACCATTTCTAGATGAAAGTAAAGCAAAAAAATACGAAACGGTCGTATCGATCACATCATCCAAAATTGAAGAAATCATCCAGGCACGCTCCGGCAAATATTATAAATAAAATAACATGCTATGATGACTACTATCACATACCATAACATACCTGTTGATATCACTCCCAACGAAGAAAGGCCTTTTCAGTATCAATTATTTGAAAACGAGCATGATGGGCAATACTATAAAATTTCTTCAGACGGAAAAGAACTTTATATCAATGAAGATCTAGCTTATCTAAAAGGTGATATGCCTATTGAATGGCGTGAACCAGCTATTGCCAAACTCTTGATACTGCTCAGAGCCAAGGAATATCCAGACGGTCCTTAAGAATAAATCATGAAGGGTTTTAAACAAAATCTGCCCAAGCTGCATCCGCTTCATATTCCATGAGCGGTACGGCATTGTTATCGCTATTGAGCTGGCCAATCAACTGGTGTAAATCCATCCGCATATGCTGTTCCGTAATAGCAACCAGCTCTTGGTTAAAACCGGCATCCTGCAATGCAACAACCATTTGGAAGCAAATCACTCGTGCCAAAATCTTTCCTAAAGTTACCAAATCGCGTTTCTTCGGTTGCTCGGGAAATTCGAAATCCAACAACTGAGCAAAATAAGGTGCAGCGTATGCGGTTAATTCATAACCTTTCAAGTATTGCAGCAAGTTTCGTTCTTTGCATTTCCGCATGAGTTTGCCTACCGACTCTGCAACTTGGGTATACAACATCTCATTCGAACCCTCAAAAATCTGAAAAGGTCTGCTATCTACCACCGATCTACCAGCAATATGATCTAAGCGATACCCATTAGCGCCCGATAATTGCAGGCAGATCTGTGCCGACTCATGCATGAAATCGGTCACCAAGGCTTTCACACTATTTGCATCAATCCCATTGCCTGAAACATCCTGTTCAATCGAACTCACTTTCGAACTGTATGCGCACATGCCTGAACACAGGGTATAAGCCGCTTGTATACGCGATAACTGAAATTGAACGGCATCCAGCTCATTCAGGCGCATTCCGGCCACTTGCCTGGTTTTACAATGTAGCAATGCTTCATCCAACAAACGCTTGATAAAGCCCATGCCCATACCCGGAAATTGCAACCTACTCCGGTGTAAGGTATCCAACATCAGTTTAAGCCCTGTACTTTCAGGCAGCAAACGATGGGTATCAGGCACCTGCACATCGATGTGATTCAATCCATACGGTATGGCATAGAGTCCTAAACTGTTATAACGCTGTGTTACGTTGATTTGCTGTTCGGCACGTGCATCATCCGTTAAGAAAAAATCGATATCACGCACCAGTTCGCCTGCCTCATTTTTCCTGCGTGCTGCTACCAGCCAATAGTTGGCCGCGCCAGTCAAACCCTGCCAGTGCTTCTGCCCTTTTATCTGATAACCATTTGCTAACTCCTCGTAGTAGGTTTGCATATTGAGTGCATCGCTGCCGTAATCCGGCTCCGTAATCATCAAACCGCCCATGGCCTTATTTTCCAGGAAATTTTTAAAAACCTCCT
>Ga0182744_1000647_pt1 | contig 32362 bp, 28 predicted proteins | sample eDN3rd30CKraftMG_FD_128525 | JGI IMG/M metagenome (GOLD analysis project Ga0182744, IMG submission 128525) | Enriched Miracle-Growth compost microbial communities from Emeryville, California, USA - eDNA 3rd pass 30_C Kraft MG (version 2) (version 2) ... | reverse complement strand
CCGAAGGGCGCGCGACTAGACTCGAAGGCGGGTGTGTTCGTCCCGCTCTGCCCGCCGCTAGACCCGGGACCCCCCCTCGCCCGTCCCCGACCTGAGGTTCTCGATGCGTCTGCTCAGCGCGATTCTGCGCCGCCTCCCCCTGCTTCAGCGGTGGCGGTTCGCGGTGTACTTCCTTCCGTATGCGGTGCTCAGCCGCGTGCTGCGCGTGCGCGTACGGCCGCAGCGTGTGCTCTTCCTCTCCGACTCTCGGTCGGACTTCTCCGGCAACTTCGGATTCCTTCGGGACGAGATCCTCATCCAGGCGCCGGATGCCGACATCATCGGCGTGCTCAAACCACGGCGCGACACGCCGCGACGTGTGCGCGACGTGCTCCGCCTGCCGTGGCTGATGGCCACATCTCAGACGATCGTGCTCGACGACTTCTACCCGATCATCTATCCGGTACGCATCCGCCCTGAGACCAAGCTCGTCCAGGTGTGGCATGCGGCGGGGGCGTTCAAGCGCGTGGGGTGGGCTCGCGCGGGCCTGCCCGGCGGCCCCCCGCCCGGATCGATCATCCACAGGAACTACACGGATGCCACCGTGAGCGCCGAGAACATCCGCGCGGAGTACGCGGAGTCGTACGGCATCGACATCGACCGTGTCCACGCACTGGGCGTGCCGCGCACCGATGTGTTCTTCAATGCGGCCGAGGTGCGGCGGGCTGACACCGCCGTGCGCGAGCGCTACGGCATCGCTCCCGGGACCAGGATCGTGATGTTCGCGCCGACCTTCCGCGGGAACGGCCAGCTCACCGCGCACTTCGACTACGACAGTGTCGACTGGGACGGTCTCGCCGAACAACTGGGCGACGGCTGGGCGGTGTTCGTCAAGATGCACCCGTTCGTCCCACCGCTGACGACGGCGCGTCCCGCGCTACGTCACATCATCGATGTCTCCGCCGACCGCGAGATCACCGAGCTGCTGATGGCAAGCGACGTTCTGGTGACCGACTACTCGTCGACGATCTTCGAGTTCGCACTCCTGCACCGGCCGATGGTCTTCTTCTGCCCCGACCTGGAGGAGTACACCGCTGGGCGCGATTTCTACCGGCCGTTCGAGCAGTACGTGACCGGTCCGCTGGTGCACGAGGCGACCGATCTGGCCGACGCGATCCGCTCCGCAGACGTGGGCGAGCGGCTCGACGAATTCCGGCACGAATTCATGGATGCCTGCGACGGACGCTCCAGCGAGCGCATCGTGCGCGAGGTGCTGTTGACCCCACGGCGAAGGCCGTCGTGATCGCTCTCAAGGCGATCGCGATCCGGACCGGCCGGATGGGTCTGTCGGTTCTGTACGCCGCCCTCAAGCTGCTGCCGGTGCAGCGCAAGGTCGTGATGATCAGTCGCGAGCCGGCTGCCGGACCAGATGACTTCCTCGCCGTCGAGCGGTCTATCCATCGCCTCGATGCGACGATGACGGTCGTGATGTATGTGCGGCCGGTGCCGAGCGGCATCCTGCGCAAGATCGGGTTCGCATGCACGTTCCTCGCCCAACTGTTCCACATCGCCACCGCCCGTGTGCTCGTCGTGGAACGGTACTCGCTGCTCGTGAGCGGCCTGCAGCACCGCAGCGAGTTGACCGTGGTCCAGTTGTGGCACGCGCTCGGCGCCTTCAAGAAGGTCGGGCTCAGCGTCATCGGCCAGACGGAGGGTCACGACCCTCGGGTTGCGAACGCGATGCGGATGCACGCCGGCTACGACATCGCTCTGATCAGCGGAGAGGCGTGCCGGCCCGCGTTCGCGGAGGCGTTCGGCATGCCGGCAGATGAGCTCGTGGTCTGCCCGCTGCCCCGCGTCGATCGACTGCGCGACCCCGCCATCGCACAGGCCACGCGCGAACGCATCCTCACCGCGCATCCACACCTGCGTGGTCAGCGGGTCGCGCTGTACGCGCCCACCTTTCGCGCCGACGGGGACGTTCCCGTCGACGCGACGGGACTCGCGCGCGCCCTGGAGCGGATCGGCGTTCACCTCATCGTGAAACTGCATCCGCTGATGGATCGCGCGTTCGCCGCGGGTACCGACACGGCGCCGGGGTTCACGACCCAGGAGATGCTCTCCGTCGCCGATCTGTTCATCACCGACTACTCGTCCGCCCTGTTCGAAGCTGCCGTGGTCGGCCTGCCCAGCTACTTCCTGGCCCCTGATCTCGACCAGTACCTGGCCACCCGCGACTTCTACCTCGACTACCGGCATGAGCTGCCCGGACCGATCGTCAGAAGCATCGGCGAACTCGTCGATGCCGTCGAAGCGGGCTCAGCGACGCGCGAGGATGCCGCGGCGTTCTGCTCGCGATGGGTGCAGGTTCTCGACGATGCAGCCGCCGCGGGCGCGACACCGTGTGCGGACCGCATCGCTCAGATCGTGCTAGACGGTGTCTCGGGCGCCGCTCACGACGGTCTGGTGACCGCCGCGTAGGATGAAACGGCACCGCAGCTCGGCGCGATCACCACGTCCGGGCGTCGAAATCTGAGGAGCATCATGTCCGCAGCGCCCCGTACGGTGGCCGTCGTCCTCGCCGGAGGCATCGGCGTCCGCGTCGGCCTCGGCATCCCCAAGCAGCTGCTGAAGATCGCCGGCAAGGCGATCGTCGAGCACACACTCGAGGCCCTCGACGCCAGCCCGCTCATCGACGAGGTCATCATCATGATGAATGCGGGCTCACTGTCCGAGCTCGACCACCTGCTGGGCAACGAGCGCTTCCCGAAGCTGACGCGCATCCTCCCCGGCGGCGACACTCGCAACGACACGACGCAGCTGGCCATCGCCGCTCTCGAGGGCGACGACACCAAGGTTCTGTTCCACGACGCCGTGCGGCCATTCATCGACGAGCGCATCATCCGCGACTGCGTCGATGCCCTGGACCGGTACGACGCCGTCGATACCGCGATTCCGTCCGCCGACACGATCATCGAGGTCGACGAGAGCAGGCACATCACCGGCATCCCGGTCAGGTCGCGTCTGCGCCGCGGGCAGACGCCACAGGCCTTCCGGCTCGGCACCATCCGTCATGCGTACGAGATCGCGGCCGGAGACCCGGCCTTTGCCGCGACGGACGATTGCGGCGTCGTCTTCAAGTATCTGCCGGAGGTACCGATCTATGTCGTCGACGGCACCGCGGAGAACATGAAGGTCACCGAGCCGATCGACGTGCATATCGCCGACAAGCTGTTCCAGCTGCAGTCGGCGAGTCTGGCCCTGGACACCCGACCCGATGCCGTCCCCTCGCTCGAGGGGCGGACCGTCGTCGTGTTCGGCGGCAGCTACGGAATCGGCGCCAGCATCGTCGAGCTCGCGCAGGGGGCGGGAGCGCAGGTGTTCGAGTTCAGCCGGTCGACCACCGGCACCGACGTCCGCGACTCCGCGGCCGTGCGCGTCGCCCTCGATCAGGTGGTCGCGCAGACCGGGCGCGTTGACCTCGTCTTCGTCACGGCGGGCGTGCTGCGCGTGAACTCGCTGCTGGACGCGTCGGCAGAGGATCTGGCGGACACCATCGAGACGAATCTTCTGGCCCCGGTCATGATCGCACGAGCCGCTTACCCGCTGCTTCAGCGCGTCGGAGGCCAGGTCGTGCTCTTCACGTCGAGTTCGTATACGCGCGGGCGTGCGGGGTATAGCGTGTACTCCGCCACGAAGGCCGGTGTCGTGAACCTCACGCAGGCGTTATCCGAGGAGTGGGCTGGCAGCGGCGTGCGCATCAACTGCATCAACCCGCAGCGCACACACACGCCGATGCGCACAGCGGCATTCGGTGATGAACCCCTGGACTCGCTGCTTGATCCGGGTGACGTCGCCCGCGTCTCACTGAACGTCGCGGCGTCCGAGCTGACCGGGCAGATCGTGACCGTGCAGGTCGCCGCGATGAAGTCCCGCGGCTGACCGTCGCTCTTCGGACGGTTCTCGAAGCCACTCGGCCTTCAGCGCGCCGACTCGCGCAGCGGGTTCTCGCGCTGCAGTCGCTCGAAAACGAGGTCGTAGAGTTCGACGACGCGACGGTTCTCACGACGCAGCTCGTCGACCTGGGCACTGAGCTCGTGCAACTGCTGCTCGTACCGTAGCAGGATGTCGATGGCGCTCTGGCCCTCTTCGTCGAGCACGGAGAGCCGCTGCAGGCGCGTGTAGGCCGTCGGTGCGATCTTCTCGCCGAGTTTCCGGAGATACTTCCTCATCGTGCGTCCTCGTCTCGTTCTGTCTTCCAGCTAGAGCTCTCGACCCGCGCCGGCGCGGCGGCGACGACCGCGGTGTACGTCCGACGCCAGCCGACCTCCGACCGGCGGATCCCGACGCGCTCCTGCTCTACGCACAGTCCGTTCTCAGCCAGCTCGGCGCGGAACTTGCTGACCGGGTAGTGCCAGGTGCGCGGATCCGCACGCAGATAGTCGCTGATCCGGTGGGTGTCGAACGAGACGACGGCGACCGCTTCCCCGCGCAACGCCATGCGCAGCAGCAGGAACACGTTCTGCCGGTTCGGGTGCGTCAGCCCGTGGACGACGTCGTTGCAGAAGACGTACCACGGCTTCCCCGAGTCGATCAGATTGGCGCCGAGCTCGAGCATGGCAGGTCGATCGTTCGCGTTGATGCGCCACAGCGTGACGTCGTGCGCGTCGTTGAGACGCGCGACGCGCAGGGCCTCGAAACTCAGATCAGTGCCGATGACGGTGTGCCCCGCTTCGGCGATGAGCTGCCCCCAGCGACCGTCGCCGCAGCCGAGGTCGAGCACCTGCGATCCGGCGGGCATACGCTCCAGCAGCAGCTGTGCGTTCTTACGCCCGCCGCGCGACCCGGTCGCCAGGTCTTCGCCCTGCCAGTGCTTCTCCCAGAAATAGCGCCCGCGATTGAAGACGCCGAACCACGTCTCGAAACGCTGCTTCGTGCCACGTTCGACCTGGAACTTGAAGGTCGGGTCGGGCACGCGCCAGCTCTCCCCATAGGCATACGCGAGCCAGGCCTCTGGCCGAGCCGGCGCCGGCAGTGCAACCCCGTTCACATCGATATCGACCGTTGGGACGAGATCCTCGCGGGTCACAGCGTCGCTCCGCAGCGCGAATGGCTGACAGTACAGCCCCTCGTGGAAGAACCCGGTGAACACGTCGATGTAGTGATCGACCTGTCCGGCCTCGTCGAAGAACACAAGCTCGATGTGGGCGAGGCTGTGCCGAGCGACAGCGTAGCCGGTATCCGTCAGCCGGCGCTCCATGTCATAACTGATCGCACCGATCTCGGCGGGGTCGTCCGAGTCGGCGAGGAAGGCGAAGTCGATGTCGTCATCGTGCGGCAGCAGCTCGCCGCCGCGGACGATACCCAGAAGCGTGCCGCCGACGATGTACACCGGGTAGCCCCAGCTCTGCAGGTCGTCGGCGAGTCGGCGGGCGCTACGGACCAGTCGCGATGCCACATCACTATCGCTGCCCTCGAGGATGGGTCCGAGCCGGTCCCACTTCGTCATCGCGAGCCACTGGCCGCGCTTGTCGGTGATCTCCAGCCGTCGCGTCGTGCCGCCGAACGACAGCTCACGGCTCGTCAGCCGGCGACCCGTAACGGTGTCGTGCACGCTCAGCACGGTGCGTCCGCGCAGACGGTTGCTGATAGGTCGCGGCCAGCGCAGTTCAACGACGCCGTCGACCGCCTCCGGCAGCGCCACCGACCAGACGCGGTGGTCGTCGAAACGGATGTCGACGACGTGCGCATCGCCAACCTCATCGGCGGACACGGTGAGCACGCGACGGTTGGCCTTCATTCCGACAATCCTATGCGCGCCAACGATGGACTTGCTGGGAGGAACCCCCGCGCGACTCAGAGACGGCGTAGTCGCGCGCGCGCCCGTCCGACGGCTCTGCGCAGTCGCTTGCGACCGCGGCGCAGCAAGCGGGCTGTCCGCACGGCCGGCGTCATCGCGGTACGCGCCGCTGGCCCTGCCTTCAGCGCGTCAGAGACCTGCCACCAGCGGGGAGCATCCGGGTGCAGTGCGCCCACGCCGACGCGGGTGGCGCCAACGGGGAGCGTGAGCTCCACGACGACCTCACCGCCGCTGGCGCTCAGGGTTGCCGGCGCGTCCTGAAACGGCGTTGCCCCGCCGATCCGCTCTCGCAGGCCACGCCCTCGAGCTACCGGCACCGTGACGCTCCACGAGCCGTCCTCACCGGCAGCGGCGTGCTCCAGTGCGACGCGGACGACTGTGCGGGAAGCGCGCGTCTCGACCGAGCTGCGCGCGGGGTCGGGCCGGAGCCGCTGGACGAGATCCTGGGGTCGGTCCAGCGAGAGGGCGAGTCGATCATCGGCGGTGGTGTAGAGGAGGCGCGTGCGCCCACCCCGCACGTCTGCTGCGGGAAGGAGAGCGGAACGCATCCCCTGCTGGGTGGAAGTTCCTGCGAGGGTGCAGCGCACGTTGAGGTCCCAGATGCCCGACTCAAGCGGTCGTCCGAAGACGAGACGCTCGGGGTCGATGCGTGCGGTGGCCGCGCCTCCGAACGAGACGCCGCCGGTCGCTTCGTCGACGACATCTAGCTGAGAGCTGCTGGGCGCCATCCACGTGACGCGAGACGCCCGCGAGCGAAGGCCAACGGCGATCTGAGCGCTGTCGATCTCCTCGGTGACGTCGAGGTGCGCAGGGGCCACCGCCTCCAGATACGACGGAGGCAGGTCCTTCACGATGCGGTCGCCCTCCCGACGCAGAGCGTGCCGCCGTCCGCGACCGGACGACCATTCGGCGCGCACCTCGACCTCGAGCACACCGTCGGCGAAACGTGCCCCCACTGCCTCGCCCCATCCGGGAATTCCAGGATCGTGCACGGCTACCTTCTCGAGCAGATCCGACCGGTCTGCGGCCAGAAGGTCCGCCCGCAGCCGTGCGGATGCGTTAAGCCGGTCGTCCAGCCTGGTCAGGTCGAAGTCCTGCTGCAATGAGCGGCACTGCGCATAGATGTGCTCGCGCTCGCCGGCGGGTCGGCGCCCGTACTCACTGTTGAATGACCCGAGCACCCGGGACCGGTACTGGTGGAGCAGCAGTTGATCGCGGGAGCGCTCATGCTCAGGGCCAGCCAGATCGTGCTCGGTGGCCGTGAACACCTCGCGCAGCCAGGTCCAGAATTCCTCGCCAGACCGCAGGAAGCCCTTCGAGCCGCTGCCCGGCGTCATGTACCAGTGGTAGTACGGCACGCTCGTGAGGGTCGAGATCACCCGCGCATGGCGGTCCGCGAGAAGATTGAAGAAGATGTCTTCCCACATCACACGACCGCCCTCGCGGAAGCGGATGCCGTGCTCGCGCAAGAAGGCGAGGCGGTACAGCTTGTGGGGGTTCATCGGGATCAGTGGGTGCTGGTCCTCGCGGCCGATGGACTGCGGCTCATCCGCACGGTACAGCTCGATAGCCCACGCCGCGTCGTGCGTGCGCGCCTCCTTGCCATTGACGACGTCGGCACCATGCGCGACACCGAACTCGTACGCGGCGCGCAGGGCGTCGGGATAGAGCAGGTCGTCGTGGTCCATGTACGCGACGTATTCGCCGGTGGCCAGGTCGGTACCGACGTTGCGGGGGCGGCTGGGCCACCCCGAGTTCTCTATCCGCTCGACGCGTACGTGCGGACGGGTCGCTGCAATCCGCAGCAGACGCTCGTGTGTGTTGTCCGGCGATCCGTCATCGACGAAGATCACCTCGAACTCGTCTGTCGACAAGGTCTGGGCGTCCAACGAGGCGACGAGGCGATCCAGTCCATCACCGGAACGATACGTAGGGACGACGACGGAGACCTTGAGCACAGTCGGCACTATAGCGGGGCGCGGAGAACGTCGTTCAGGCGGCTCCGACGACGACGCGTGGCGTGCCCGCCCAGCGGTCGGCGTCCGTCGCGTTGCGACCGTCGACGAGCAGACGGATGCCGGGGATGTCGGCCGCCGTCAACGCGCGATACTCGGCGTGATCGGTCTGAAGGACAGCGAGCTCGGCGGGCTGCCCGACCTGATACGGCTCGAAGCCCATGCCCCGCAGTTCGTCGTCGGAGTACAGCGGGTCATGCACGGTGACCTCGGCACCGCGCGCGCGCAGTGCCTCGACCGTCGGGAACACTCCGGAGAAGGCGGTCTCCTTGACGCCGCCGCGGTAGGCGGCGCCGAGCACCACTGCCCGCAACCCCTTCACTGTGCCGAGAATACCCGCGGCCTGCGTGACGAGCCGCTCCGGCATGGATGCGTTCAGCAGCCGCGCGGAGCGCACGATGTCGGCGTCCGGGTCGGTGGACAGGTACAGGCGCGGGTAGACCGGGATGCAGTGACCGCCGACCGCGATCCCGGGCCGGTGGATGTGGCTGAATGGCTGCGAGTTGCAGGCCTCGATCACCTGATACACGTCGATGCCGTGTGCCGCGGCGAACAGGCCGAACTGGTTCGCCAGCCCGATATTGACGTCCCGGTAGGTGGTCTCGGCGAGCTTCGCCATCTCTGCGGCCTCCGCCGAGCCGAGGTCCCAGACCCCGTTGGGCCGGGGCAGGTCGTCGCGCTCATCGAACTGCAGCACGGTCTCGTAGAACTCCCGCGCACGCTGCGCTCCCGCCTCGGAGAGCCCGCCGATCAGCTTGGGGTACTTGCGCAGATCCGCGAACACGCGGCCAGTGAGGACGCGCTCCGGCGAGAACACGAGGTGGAAGTCGGTGCCCTCGCTCAGTCCCGAGCCTTCTTCCAGCATCGGCTTCCAACGGTCGCGGGTCGTGCCTACCGGGAGCGTGGTCTCGTACGAGACGAGGGTGCCTGCGGTGAGATGGCCTGCGAGGGAGCGCGTCGCGGCATCCATCCAGGCGAAGTCCGGCGCCCACGTCGCATCGTTGACGAACAAGGGCACCACCAGAACGACCGCGTCAGCGCCCGGAATCGCATCGGCGTAGTCGGTCGTCGCGCGCAGCCTTCCGGCCGGTACGAGCTCGCTCAGCTTCTCCTGCAGATGCGCCTCGCCGGGGAAGGGTTCGAGCCCGGAGTTGATGGTGTCGACGACCCGCTGGTTGACGTCGACACCGATCACCTGGTGACCCGAGTCGGCGAACTGGACGGCGAGAGGAAGCCCGATCTTTCCCAGGGCCACGACGGCGATACGCATGGGTTCCAGTCTAGGCGCGGCGTTGCCGAGTGCCGTCGCTGTCATGGCGAGTAGGGAGCCAGAGTCAGCAGGTAGGCACCGAAAGCCCCGGAGAGCACGGCGAGGACCGAAATGGCGAGGATGCGCAGGATGAGTGGCAGCCTGACCATCGCCGCCGCGACGGGGAGGAGCAACGGGAATGCCGGCAGGATGAGTCGGGCCTTCGAGTGGAAGTAGCCGCCGGCACCGATCGCGGTCACCAGCACGAGGAGACTGAACAGCAGGAGCGGCCAAGACTGCCGTTGCACGAGACACCAGCACCACAGCGCAACCGACGCCAGCAATGTGAGCGCGACGACGACGTATTGCAGCTTCGTGCCGTCGGCCAGCACGATGTACAGCGTCCGGACGGTGAAGGCACCGCCGTCCCAGCGCGTGCCCCAGCCCTGCTGCACCGCGAACCATCCGAGCGGGTCGCCTGTGCGGACCGCAACCCAGAGCACGTACGCGAACCAACCGCACGGCGCGATGAGGAGCGCTATCCACGGGCGCCAAGCTGCATCGCGCCGACGCCAGAGATGATGGAGGATCACGGCGAAGAGCACGACGACCAGCACCCAGCCGGTTGCGCGACAAAGCCCGGCGAGTGCGCAGAAGAGTGAAGCGGTCAACCAGCGGCGGCGGAGCATCGCCCAGAGCGACCACGCCGCCAGAGCGGCGAACAGCGATTCGGTGTACGCCATCGATTGGGTGATCGCATGCGGCAGCACGCCCCACAACACCGCCAGCACGACCGCCGTGGACCGGGATGCGACCTCGGAACCCACTGCGTAGATTCCGGCGGCCGCAGCCGCTCCCGCAAGCCAACTGACGAGAACAGCGCCAAGAGGCAACCCCACGACCCCGAAGACGCGCGCCAAGAAGGGAAACAGCGGGAAGGCGAGGTTGCTCGGCGATGTCTCACCGTCGTCGTAGCCGTGTTCGGCAACGCCGACGAGCCACTGCGCGTCGTAACGATCTCCCAGAGCGTGGAGCAGCGCCGACGGCGATCCGTCGAGAGCGACAAGCAGCACCGCCACGCCCACCGCTCTCACGAGGAGATACCCGATAACCGCCCAGAGCAGCCGATTCCGCGCCACGGAGGTCAGCCGCGTCGTGCGTCGAGCAGGGCACGGATCACACGCTCCGCGGCCTTCCCATCCCCATACGGGGCAAGCAGCGTGGGCGCCGGCTGCGGTCGAGCCACCGCACGGACGATGTCGCTCGGCGCATCGGCGAGCACGTTCCAGCCCGACTGCACCGTCTCGACCCACTCCGTCTCCGTCCGCACTGTCGTGCACGGCACGCGCAGAAGGAACGCCTCCTTCTGCAACCCGCCCGAATCCGTGACGACACCGGCCGACTCCAGAATGGAGACGATCAGCTCGAGGTACGCAAGCGGCGCGTGTGCGATCAGTGCACCCTGATTGAGTGAGAGACCGTGACTGGCCGCCTTTGCGACGATGCGCGGGTGAGCGAGCAACACGACCGGCCGGTCGAGACCTGCAAGCGCGCGGACGACCTCGGCAAGTCGAGCCGGATCATCGGTGTTCTCCGCCCTGTGGATCGTCGCGACGTAATACTCTCCGGCATCCAGCCCGAGCTCTGAGACGAGCGGAGACGGGGCGCCGGCGACCTTGTCGCGAACCGTGAAGAGGACGTCGGTCATGACGTCTCCGACCAGAACCGTGCGATCGCTGAGCCCCTCCTTCGCCAGGTGGTCGGCGGCAACCTGCGTGGGTGCGAGCAGCAGGTCCGCGGCATGGTCAGTGAGCACCCTGTTGTGCTCTTCCGGCATCCTTCGGTTGAAGCTGCGCAGACCGGCTTCGAGATGGGCGACGGGAAGGTGCATCTTCACGGCGCTGAGCGCGGCCGCGACCGTGGAGTTCGTATCCCCGTAGACGAGCACCCAGTCCGGCTGCTGCGCGTCGAAGACGGCGTCGAGCGCGCCGAGCATGGCACCCGTCTGCACGCCGTGGGAGCCGCTGCCGACGCCGAGATGGACATCGGGCGCACCGATGTCGAGATCCTCGAAGAACACGTCGGAGAGCATCGGGTCGTAATGCTGGCCCGTGTGCACGATGACGTGATCGATGCCGGCTGCGAGTGCCGCTTGATGAACGGGGGCGAGCTTCACGAACTGCGGGCGCGCGCCCACGACGCTGACGACCTTCATGCCTGTTCTCTCTTCCGTGACGCGCCGAGCACGCGGCGCAGCAGCGCACGAGCAGTGTCGCGCTCATGATCGAAGCTCAGAGCCCGCGCTGCAGCATGCGCATTCGACTTGTACTCGGCCACCCGGTCGGGTGTGAGATCACGCAGCGAAGCGGCACACTGAGCGACAGAGAAGTCTCGGCTGACGACGCCGAGTTCGAACTTCTCCACGACACGGACCATCTCGATGGTCGGACCGATCGCGACCGCAAGTCTCGCCTGCACGTAATCGAAGAGCTTGTTCGGCAGCGTCAAGCGGGCATTGGTGTGCACAGGCGGGATCCAGAAGACTCCGACGTCGTACGCGTTGAGCGTCCGTGGCAAGTCTGCAGGAGTAACCGGGTCGTGGAACACGATGCGCGGGTCGGCTCCGGCCCGTTCCTGCAGCTGACTGAGGTAACGTCCGCCGTCCGCGGCCGACACCAGATAGAGGTCGAGCGTGAATCGATCGTCCAGCGCGCGGACGACGTCGATCATCGTCTCGAGACTCCGTCCGGGCACCGCTCCCCCGCTGTGCACGAGCCGGATGCGGCCAGGAGTCGGCGTCGACGGCTGCAGATCTGCAAAGGGCGCGGCGTTGCGCATAACCTCGGGACGCACTCCGAAGTCTCGGTCGTACAGAGACGCAATCTCCTCGCCGACCGTGGTGGTCGCCGCGGCACGCGGCAGATACGCGCGGCACAGATGCACCATGAACGGGGCCACCAAGAGCTTCCACGCCAGAACGTGCGTCCGCTCTTCGGGCGCCCACTCATGCAGATCAGCCCAGACCGGCGCACCGTCCGCGACGGCAAACGCGAGCGCGAGTACCCGCGCGTCGTTGGCGACGACAAGATCGAAACTCTGACCGCGCAGACGTTCCCTCGCGTACGCGACTCCGGGCGCTGCCAGTTCGACGCTGCGGAAGCGATGCATGGCCAGCCGCGCGACGCCCCAGGGCGTCTGTGGCAGCGACAGCTTGTCATCGGGCACACGGATGTGATCCGTGGCGCCGAGGGGTGCGTCGCCGTAACCGACCGTCGTGACCTCGCCGAACTCTCGCAGCACATCCAGTTGGCGGAGGACGCGCGCGTCTCTCGTGAGGGGAGACAGCGAGATGCAGAGGATCCGAGTCAACGTGCGAGCTCCTTGTAAATGGAATCGAGTTCCTCCGCGCTCCGCGCGAGCGAACGCTCCGCGACGACGAAGGCGCGTGCACGCACGGCGATGTCAGCGCGGTCCGCCGAGGACATCTCCAGCAGCGAGCCGATCCGATGCGCGAGCGAGGCAACGTCACCTTCGGCGACGAGCCAGCCCGTATCTCCCGCGCGCATCATCTCGGGGGTGCCCCCACTGGCATAGGCGACGACCGGAGTACCGGAGGCCTGCGCTTCGAGCAGCACCAGTCCTGCCGCCTCTCGGGCACGCCCGTTCACGCGGGTCGGGAGCACCAACAGACTCGCCCGACGCATGGCTGCACGCACATTGTCGGACGATTGCGCACCGAGAACCCGGATGTGCGGGTGCACGTCAGCGGCAGCGGCAAGCCTGGCCCGCTCCGGTCCGTCGCCGATGTAAGTGAGCCGGTGAGCCACCCCCGGAAGCAGATATCGAGAGGCCTCGAGGAGATCGAAGACACCCTTGGTCTCGGTGAGCCGACCGACGAAGAGGATCTCCAGCTCATTCTCGACAGTGCCGCCGTCGGGACGGAACAGTTCGGTGTCGACGCCCTGGTAATGCACACGCAACCGGGAGGCGCCTGCACTGGCGGCGACGTCGGCCAGGTATGCGCTGACTGCCAGGGTGAGGGTTGCCGACTGAAATGCCCGCCCCACTTCGCGTTGCATACGCAGCAATGCGGGTCGGCCTGCCAGGTTCCGCGCACTCAGTGGCGTCAGCGGCACGAAGGCATCGCCGCCGTGCACGGTGAGCACCAACGGGATGCGAAGATCCCGCGCAGCGCGCACAGCCGCCGTGGAGCCGTATGCGAAGTGCTGATGGATCACATCCGGTTTGAACCGGGAGATCGCTCTGGCCGTCATCGGCGTGAGCAGGGCGCCGATCTGTTCGCGGCGGCGCACAGGCAGCGCACCCGAGCCCGGCAGAACGCGAGCGACCGTGTCCTCGATCGCGAGCCGGTCGCTGATGCCTGCATCGGCCACCTGGCTCGCACCCGCGAAGAACCGAAAGTCGAATCGGTCGGCGAGCGCCAGCGGATGGGCCACCGCGAAGTACGTCGGCGGGATGAGGAGCGACCCCTTGGCCACCGCGATGCGCATCAGGCTCTCTGCTGTGTCGATGTTATCGTGAGGGGGTCCCGCCACCCGGCCAGCTCCCGTCTACAGGTCCGACTTGTCGAACGATTCTTCGCCCCATCTACTCTATGTCGCTTGGGGCTTCCCCCCGTCGCGTAGCGGCGGCGCGTACCGTCTGCTCGCCACGGCGAACACCTTCGCACGTGAGGGGTGGGATGTCACGGTGCTCACTGTCCCGCGGGATGTCTTCCTGCGCAGCACCGGCGTGGACCCCTCTCTGGAAGCGCGTCTGGACTCTCGCGTGCGCGTCGATCGGATCCCGTTTCCGCACCGTGAGACCGACCTCGATCTGCGTGCGTGGAGCCGTTTCCGCGCACACGCTCCCGAGCTCTGGAACGGCTGGCAAGGTCACCGCACGGCGCGGGTCTTCCCCGAGCCGCGGTACGGACTGTGGCGCACCGAGCTCGAACGCGCCGCCGAGCGGGTGCATGCGGACAAACCCGTCACCCTCACGATCGGCTCGGCAAACCCCAACGTGGTGCACACCGCAGGGTTCCATCTGCAGCAGCACCATGGAGTTCCATTCATCATGGACTACCGGGACACGTGGCAGTTGGACATGTACTCGGGCCGCCGCACACTGAATGACCGCAGTGCGGCCGCAGGCTGGGAGCGGAGACTCGTCGAGGCTGCCGCGGAGGTGTGGTTCGTGAATGAGCCGATCGCCCAGTGGCACCGTGACCTTTATCCCGAGCGCGCGGGCCTGATGAAGGTGGTGTCCAACGGGTTCGATCCCGAATTCGTCGGTGGTGTCACCCCACCCCGTGCCGATCGCGGCACAGGCGTCGTGTTCGGCAACATAGGCACAATGACCTCGCAGACGCCGATTCCCGAACTCGTCGACGGCTGGCTCGCCGCCCGTGGCTCCGGCCATCTCGCGCACGCACGACTCGAGCTGTTCGGTTACCTCGGCCATCAGGGCGACGACGAGGGCGGCATCCTGACGACGATCGGGAGGGCGAGAGACGGGGCCGTCCAGTATCGCGGACCGGTGCCGAAAGCCTCCGTCGCTGACGTGTACTCCGGTTTCGACATCCTGATACTGCCACTGGGGACCAGCCCGTTCATGACGAGCGGCAAAGTCTTCGAGTACATGGCAACGGGCCTTCCGATCGTCTCTGTCCACGATCCGATCAACGCCGTCAGCGACACGCTCCGCGGCTATCCGGGGTGGTTTCCCGCCGCTTCGCTCGCTCCCTCCGACGTGGCCGATGCGCTCGTCGCAGCGGCAGCATTCGCCACGTCGCAGACCCACGCAGATCGGATTGCGGCGCGGGACTGGGCCGCGCGGTACGAGCGCAGTCGTATCCTGGCACCGGTCGCGCAAAGATGGCGCGACCGGCTGTCGGAAGGGAAGCGCCGATGAGTCGGGTCGTGGCGATCGTTTCGCACCAGGGAGCGATCGGCGCGCTCGGCGACCTCGCCTCAGCGGACCTCAGCGTCGCGGCTCCCCCGGGCGACGTCCCTGGGCAGGTCGATCTCATGTTCGTGCTGCAGCCCATTCCGTCGTGGGTGGAGCGAATCCTGACGTTCGCCCGCCGGACTGCCTTGGGACGCAATGCCGTTCGACTCACGCCGCTCGACCCGTCACGCCGACTGTGGCGTGCCGCTCGACGCGACGCACGTCTCGCCGAGCTCGTACGCAGCGCCGACGTCGTCGTCGCCGTTGATCGGGACGCCATCTTCACCGTGTGGAAGATGACACGATCGCGGCGGTACGGCACAGCATGGGCCGCGGTCTACGGCGCCTCGGCCGCGCGATTTGCTCTCGACGCCATGCGAGCGGCAGGGAAGCCGACGACCGCCTGAGCACTCGTCCGACGCGCCCACCGCCATGCCGCATAGACAGCATCGCGTTCCGCCGCCACGATGAGGTCTGCTCCGACCAACGCGGCTGCGGCCGCAGAGGAGGACCGGGTAGAACGCTCGAACACCGACCCGGGGTCCACCGGCGACAGCCGACGCATGGCGCGGCCGACCGGTGTCCGCAGTAGCCACGCATCCACGGCGCGCAGGGGGGCGGACGGCGGCGCCAGCCGCACGATCTCGAACTCATCATGAGCGACTGCGGCGCTGGTGACAACGGAGATCTGCGCATCCGGAGGCAGCGTTCGAACCGACGCGGATATGTTGCGCCCAGACGGCGAAAGCACGACGATCTTCATCCGACTTCCGCCTCTTCCAGTGCCAAGGCGATGTCATCGATCGCTGCCCGGAGCAGGCCCGAGCGCTCCCAGCGTCTCCCGGCCGCTGCCGCGACTTTCCGATCAGCCGGTGTGAGGTGGGCTATCTGATGAGCGGCGTCGACGAAGGCGCGCGCAACGTCGTCTGCGCCGAGACTGGCGGCTGCGTGCCACTGAGGAGCGTCGCCGAGCACTTCGTGGACCGGCGTCTCCGGTGTGTGCACAGACACGATAGGCAGTCCGGTAGCTGCGTACTCGTACACCTTGCCGCTCGTGACCCCCGGACCGCTCGGCAGGGCGAGCACCAGCGCATCGAACTCGCGGTAGACGTCCCAGACCTGTCCGCGCTCCACTGGTCCCTCGTATCGGATCGCCCAAGCCTCGGCCGCCGCCAACGCCGCCCGGAGTTCGGGACTTCCCTCTCCGGTGCGCCCGAGGTGCCCGCACAGGAGCAGTTGCGAACCCTCCGGCAGTGCGGGAAGGGCCCGTCGCCAGCCGCCGACGAGCGCCTCGAGCGGGAACGCGCCGAAGTTGACCGTGCCGATGTAGCCGAAGACGAGCCCCCGCCCAGCGGCAGGTCGGAGGTCTGCGACCACGTCGTCGGGATCGGAGACCCCCGCGGGCAGATCGAACCCGTTGCGCACGGTGCGCATCGCCGATGCCGCGTCGGGATACGCGTCGGCATGCCATCGCCGAATGGGATCGTTGACGAACCACACCCGCAGGGCATCGCGCATCAGGCTCGCCTCACGGGAGCGCACAGCTTCCGTGAGATTCTCCGGTGGCGCACCCGTGAACGTGCGGAAGGTCCACGCGTCGCGATAGTCAAGCACGTAAGGCACACCATGCGTCTGGTGCAGGTGCTCCCCGGGAACGAAGTCGACGTACGGTGCTGCTGTGCCCAGAGCAAGAGATACGGGGTGCGCGGCATGCACGCGGGAAGCGGCGGTACGCAGCGCGGGTGCCCACGAGCCGTACCACGCCTCAGGGAACGCTCGCAGGTCGCGCCGCAGTCGTCGACGAGCCCAAAGTTCGGGGTGCCGGGCGCGCAGCCAGGACCACCGAGTGAGATCAGTGGACAACTCGTGGTGCTCGAGCGGTACCTCGACGACCTCGATTCTCGGATGGAGGCCCGCCGCGAGGCTCGTATCGAAGACCTCGTTCCTCTGAAACAGGTCGGCCGGACCGCTCAGCACCGTCACCTCCCACCCCGCGCGCGCGAATGCATCGGCGATGCCCGCCGCCCGATACACCCCGCTCGTGCGCGCCGGAGGGTAGGCCCACGCGGTCAACAGCAGATGCGGAGTCACTGTGCGGACACTCCCAAGAAGGGAGCGAGAACTCGGGCGGAGAGAGCGCCGTCATGCGCGGCACGCACGAAGTCGGGCCCGTGCGCAGCGATCGATCGATAATGGCTCGGTCGGGACGCGATATCGCGCAGCACATCCTCGAGCGTTGCCGGAGTTGCTTCGACGACGGGCAACTCCAGACCGGTCACAGCCCGTACATGATCGCGGACCTGATCATGGACATGCGCGATCGCAAGCCTTCCCGCGGCCATCGCCTCGACCGACGTCACCGAGTACATTCCCAGCGCGAACTGTTCGAGCACGATGTCCGCGGTCGCGTACAGCGTCGGCATCTGCGCCGGGGGCACCCGGATCACGCGTCGATAGTCGACGACGCCACGCTGGTGCAGGGACTCGACGACGGGCTCTATCAGTTTTGTGCCCTTCACCAACGGGTTCGTCGGCGCGTGCAGCACGACGGGCCGCCCGTTCTCGAGCAGCGGGTTCGGGGTGGCCCACCGCGTCGGGTCGACGACCACCGGGAGCCAGGATGCGTCCGGTCTATCGAGCAGCATCTCCGGAGTCGACACGAACACCGGTCCGTGAACCCGATCGAGGATGCCCTGATTGAAGCGAGCACGCGCCTCGAGACGCGCGACCCAGTCCGCCGGCGCGTCGCGAAATGGGGACCACTCATCGAGCTGCGCATGACGCGACGGGAGACGGATATCGGTGCCGTGGCAGACCATCCCGACCACGACGCCTCGCTGCCTCAGCCAGGCGACTTCCCGGGTGACGACTTTGTCGTCGGCGGCGCCGAACAGCGACGAGGCCGCCTCAACGAGAACGTGCGTGAACCCCTCTGCCACAGCCTCGCGTTGTTGAACGCCCCATCGCCGCGAGTTCGTGTATACGGCATCGGGAACGCGATAGTCGACGGGAAAGTCGAGTCCTCCGTTGTCCCCGGCCTGCATCGACACCGCGCCCACACCGGGCAGCAGTTCCGCAGCCCGCGCCCACCGATGGCCTTGACCGGCGAAGTTCCGCGGCCCCACGAGCAGTCGAACGCGACCGGACGGCGCGTGGACGGGCGACGGAACGTCTGCCGCACGATACCGTGCGCCGGGCGGCCCTGTCCCGCTGGTGATGAACTCCGGCATCCTCGCCCGCACGAGCCTCCGAAGCATGCGCCACCGCGATGCGGCTCTCGCCTTCCACGGAAGTCGGCTCATGCCAGCCCCGAGAGCCGAGCCTGAACAGCGAAGTCGGGGTGAGCGGCCACGACCTGGTCGAAGGTTCCGGCGGCCGCGACTCGACCATCCTGCATGTAGAGAACCTGATCAGCAGCACGGATCGTGGACAGGCGGTGTGCGACGGCGATCACCGTGACCTCACCGTGGAGCTCCTGGATCGCGTGCGTCACGTCGGACTCAGTCTTGGTGTCGAGCGCGCTCGTCGCCTCATCCAGAACGAGGACGAGCGGGTCGGTATAGAGGGCCCGGGCGATTCCGAGGCGCTGCCGCTGCCCACCGGACAGCGTCATCCCGCGCTCCCCCACCCGGGAGTGAACACCACCGTCACGCTGCCCGATGACTTCCCAGAGCTGAGCGCGCCGCGCGGCTCGCTCAACGCGCTCGAGATCGTAGCTGTCGTCCCATACCAACGCGATGTTCTGCGCGATGGTGCCGTCGAAGAGGGCGACGTCCTGGGGGACATATCCGACATGACGGCGCCATGCGGCCAGCACATCGTCGAGGCGCGCGCCATCGACGCGGATCTCCCCCGCGGTCGGTGTGATCAGCCCGAGCAGGAGATCGACAAGTGTCGACTTGCCTGCTCCCGACGGACCGGCGATCCCGACCGTCGTGCCCAGGCGAATCTCCATCGACAGGTCGTGCACGGCCGGAACCGACGAACCAGGGAATGTGAAGGACACGCGATCGAGGGTGAGGGCGCGCGGAGAAGGAGGAAGTGGAGCCCGACCGAGCACCTCCTGAGCCTTCAGGTACTCCCGTGAGGACTCGATGTCGGCGATCACCGTGTCGACGTACGGGGCGGTTGTCACGGTGCGCGTGATCACCGACTGGAAGCCCGTGAGTGCCGGAACCAGTCGGAATCCCGCAATGCCGAACAGCGCGACGGCACCGATTGCCTCTTGGGGTCCGCCGACGAGGAAAGCCACCCCACCCGTGAGCAGGAAGCCGCCGATCACAGCCGAGTCGAACACGAACCGTGGCACTGCTGAGAGGAAGTTCGAGTTGGCCCGAGCGCGGGCCGACAACGAGCGCTGCTTCTCGACGACGGTCTCGACTTGAGCGGCCTTGTCACGCAGAGTGATCTCCTTCAGCGCTGAGACCATCCCCGAGATCAATGAAGCGGCTGCCATCTGCGAGTCGCGCGCGACACGCGCCGCTTGACGCGTTCGCCCACCCAGAACGTAGTACTGGATGATGGCGATGCCGGAGAGGTAGACCGCGGTGATCAGCGCCGTCAGCGGTTGTGCCACCACGATCACGAGGAGCACGCCGAGCGATGTCACCAGCAGTCCGGGCAGAGTCGTGATGGGCAGCAGGAACCCGCTCGTGACGTTCGCGACACCGGTGTTGGCCATCTGCACGACTTCGGCTGAGTTGCGCCCCAGCCGATCGGTCCACGGTGCTCGCAGGTACGCGGCGAGCAACTGCGCACCGACGCGGACCTCGAAGTCTGCGAATCGTCGTGTCGCGATCCACTGCAAGCCGACGTTGGCTGCGGATTTGGCGATCACCAGTGCCGCAAGCACGATGATGAGCCACACAAGGACGCCCTGCGGCAGTGCGCCAATGACGGGAAGCACGATCGCGCTTCCCGTCGAAGCCGCAGCTAGCGTCAGCGCGAGGAGCATCAGCGCCAGCACATCGATGATCGACAGCACCGCAGACAGGACCGAGTACCAGAGGAGGAACCTCCGCGCAGACGGCGACAGGTACGGCAACAGCCGGCGAAGCAGGAGCGAGATCTGCTTCATCGTCGCTCTACAGCTGCTCCGGGTGCCACGGGCGTGCCCGCCCGTGCAGCGTCCAACGCGGCCTCGACGACGGCGAGCGTGCGCTGACCCTGCTCCATGGTGACGAGGTCATTCGGCTTGCCGAGCACGGCATCACGGAAGGCTTCGTGCTCGACGCGCAACGGCTCGCGCTTCGCGAACGCGTACCGCGTGACATCACCCTCGGAGACGCCGCGGAACGACGACACCGACTCCCATTCCAGCGGAATCGTGCCGTTCGCGTGGAACGTGAGATCACCGGTCGCAGTGTCGGCGACGAACGCGCCCTTCTCCCCTGTGATGACGGTGACGCGTTCCTTCATGGGGCTCAGCCAGTTCACGAGATGGTTGACGATGACACCGGATGCCAGGCGTCCTGTGATCGCGATCATGTCCTCGAACTCGCGCCCGCTGCGGAAGGCGGTCTGCGCGAACACGGTCTCGTACGTCGACTGCGCGACCCACGCCGTCAGATCCACGTCGTGGGAGGCGAGGTCCTTCGCAACACCGACGTCGGCGATACGGCCGGGAAACGGCCCCTGCCGACGGGTCTGGATCTGGTAGATCGCGCCCAGTTCACCGCCCGCGATACGGCGGCGTGCCTCCTGCAGGGCAGGGTTGAACCGCTCGATGTGGCCGACGGCGCCGACCAGGCCTGCCTGCTGGAACGCGTCGACCATGCGCTGGCCCGCTTCGAGCGAGTGCGCGATCGGCTTCTCAACCAGGGTGTGCACGCCGGCGGCGGCGAGCTTCAGCGCGGCATCTTCATGGAACTGCGTCGGCACCGCGACGACCGCCACCTCGATGTCAGCCTCGATCAGCGCGTCGATGTCGGGCAGCACCTGTAGCTTGCCGGCGACGCCGTGCGGGTCACCGCCGGGATCGGCGATGGCGACGAGGTCGACCCCCTCGATCTCGCGCAGCACCCGCGCGTGGTGCCGCCCCATCATGCCCACCCCCAGCAGTCCCGCCCGCAGCACCACGTCAGGCACCTGCCCCGGCGACGGCGTTGACCGCAGACACGATCCGATCGAGATCCTCTGCCGAGAGCGACGGGTGCACGGGGAGTGAGACGACCTCGCGGGCTGCTCGCTCGGTCTCCGGCAGCTCCAGGCCCGACGCGTACGGCGCCAGCGAGGCCAGCCGGTGGTTCGGGATGGGGTAGTACACCCCGCTTCCGACCTGATGCTCCTCCCGGAGCGCCTTCACGAATCCGTCCCGGTCGTCACCGACGCGGATCGTGTACTGATGGTAGACGTGCACGGCACCGTCGAGAACCGGCGGCACGTCAACACCGTTGAGGTTCGCGTCCAGGAATGCGGCGTTCGCACGCCGGGTCGCGGTCCAGCCGTCGACCTTGGTGAGCTGAACTCGTCCGATCGCGGCGTGGATGTCGGTCATGCGCGCATTGAAGCCGACGAGTTCATTCTCGTACTGGCGCTCCATGCCCTGATTGCGCAGCAGCCGCGCGCGCCGCGCGATGGTGTCGTCCGCGGCCGTGATCATGCCGCCTTCCCCACTGGTCATGTTCTTCGTGGGATACAGCGAGAACATCGCGAACGCACCGAACGTTCCGGCCGGACGTCCGTCCAGCGCGGCGCCGTGTGCCTGTGCGGCATCCTCGAACAGGAGCAGCCCGTGCCGGGAGGCGAGCGCCTCAAGCTCACGCATGCGCGCCGGGTGCCCGTAGAGGTGCACCGGCATGATGCCCTTCGTGCGCTCCGTGATGGCCGCTTCGACGGATGCCGGGTCGAGGGTGAAGGTCTCGGGTTCGATGTCCGCGAACACTGGCGTCGCGCCGGTGAGCGCCACGGAGTTGCCGGTCGCCGCGAAGGTGAACGACGGCACGATGACCTCATCGCCGGGGCCGACCCCCGCCGCCAGAAGTCCGAGATGCAGGCCGGACGTCCCAGAGTTGACGGCGACCGTCGGGCGGCCCTGCACGAAGTGCTCGGCGAACTCCGCCTCGAAGGCGGCGACCTCCGGCCCCTGAGCGACCATGCCGCTGCGCAGCACGCGGTCGACGGCGGCCCGCTCCTCGTCGCCGATGATGGGCTTGGCGGGTGGGATGAACTCGGTCACGCGTCTTCCTCCTGAAGTCGGCCGTCGGTCTCGATGTAGCGGGTGCCGCTCACGGGGCACACCCAGGCGCCGTCGTCTGCCTGCGCCAACGGATGACCGGCCGTGCCGACCCATCCGATGCGACGCGCCGGAACGCCGGCGACGAGCGCGAACGCTGGAACGTCCTTCACCACCACGGCGCCGGCAGCCACCGTGGCCCAGGCCCCGATCGTCACCGGCGCGACACAGGTCGCGCGGGCCCCGATCGACGCCCCGCGCTCGACGGTGACGCCGACCGGCTGCCAGTCGTGCGCGCTCTTCTGGGTGCCGTCAGCGTTGATCGCACGAGGATAGGTGTCGTTGGTGAGCACGACGGCCGGCCCGATGAAGACACCGTCGCCGAGTCGCGCCGGTTCGTAGACGAGCGCGTAGTTCTGCACCTTGCAGTTGTCGCCCAGGGTGACGCCGGTGCCGATGTACGCGCCCCGCCCCACGATGCAGTTGCGGCCGAGCACAGCGTGTTCACGGACCTGAGCGAGATGCCAGACGGAGCTGCCCACGCCGATGACGGCGCTCGGAGAGACGTCGGCTGAGTCTACGACGCGGCCGACGGACGGTGGGTTGCTCACGCTCAAGATCTCCTCGCACGCGCCGCACACGGGCACGGTGCGTCTTCCAGTCTATCGAGGGGCGATACCCGCGCCGTCGGCACTGCGCGCCGTGAATACGATCTCCGCCGCCCGATCGCCGACCGCTGCGAGCGAGACATACCGCCGCGCCCAGTTCGCCCGTTCAGGGCGCCGCCGGTCGCTGGTGCCATCGTCGTCCTCCGCCAGCAGCTGCCGCATCGCTGCGGCGACCTCCTCGACGGTGAACCCGGCGGTCACACCGAGCCCGGCGTCGCGCACCAGGGCGCCGCCGGTCTCCGCTCCGGCGAACAGCACCGGAGTCCCACACGCGGCCGCGGCATAGGTCTTGGTCGGACGCGCGAAGTCATAGCCGATTCCCGGTGCGATCGACACCAACGCGGCGATCGCCCCACGGATCCAGCGCGCGGCCGTCGCCGGCTCCACGACACCACCGAAATCGATGCGGCCCGGAACCAGTTGCTGAGCCAATCGCTGCAGTTCCGGTTCGATGACACCCTGCCCGAAGAACCGCACGCGCACGTCGGGGTGGTCGGCGGCGAGCGTCTCGAACGCGCGGATGAAGACCTCGGGGCGCTGCCATTCGGACATCGTGCCGGTGTAGACGAAGTACCGCTCCCCCGGCGTCGGCGCAGCGACCTCAGGCGTGAACACATCGGTGTCGATGCCGTTGCCGACGACATGGATCCGCCTTCTGTCGGCTCCGATCGCGACCAATCGTTCGGTGACCTCGTCCGAGACCGACAGGATCAGGCGAGCGCTCCGCAGGGCGCGGCGCTCCATGGCCCGCATGAGTCCGACGACAACGCGGTGAGCACCCATGCTGATGACACCATCGGTCCACACATCGGCCGCGTAGTACACGTAGGGGCGGCGCCGCAGCGCGCTGATCGCTGCCACAACCAGGGCGGTCGTCGGCGGCGATTCGGCGACGGCGACGTCGTATCCGCGGGTCAGGAGCCGCACCGCCAGCGGGGCGTCGAAGCTCGCGTACTGGAGGTAGCCGCGCACGTTCCCGCCGCGGTCACGCAGGACAGGCCAACGCGATATCCGCACCGCCGGCGGGTCGGCCACGTCGGGCGCATGCGAAGGAGGTGTCGTCGTCACCACCGTGACATCCGCGCCGGCCCGAGCCAGACCGCGCGCGAGGGCCCCGAGGCGGAACGCGCCCGCGCTCACCTCGGGGACGAACAGCCGGGAAGCGATGAGTATCCGCGGTGAGGTCACGACTCCGCCGGCCCCTCGTCGCCAGCGATCGCCTCGGCATCGGCAGCGGCCGTCGTATCGTCTTGCGTGACCCGCGTACCGTCCCCTGCCTGTGCCTCAAGACGCCGCACCCGGTCGTCGAGGAACGCGGTGTGCTCGGCGAGAACGCGGAGCTTGTCTTCGATCCGGGTCAGTTCCGCGCCATACTGCAGGCTGACCAGGAACAGCAGCGCGATGGCCACGAAGAACGCGAGGTTGGTCGGTACCGCGATGCCCAGCAGCCGAGCGGCCCAGGTGAGGGTCCGTGGGAAGACCGCCACGAACAGCGCGAGAACTCCTCCGACGATCCACCACACCGCGTGACGCTCGCGAAGCGTCGTGCGCCGCATGAGCTCGATGATGGCGATGAGCGCCAGCACCGCCGCTGCGATTCCGAAGACATAGGTGACGGTGTTCACGGGACGCGGACCTCCGGGATTCGCACGCGAGGCCGCATCAGCGCGAGCAGGAAGGCGACACCGGCACGGAGCAGATACACCGATGCGCGCACCGGGTGGTGCGAGGGAAGCCCCGCCTGACGCTCCCGCATCGCGATCGGGACGGGTTCGATGTCCAGCCCCGCGCGTGCCGCGATCACGAGCGCCTCCACGGTGTCGCCCAGATACTCGGCCGGGTACGTGTGCGCGAACAGTGCCACGGCCCGCGGACCAGCCGCCTTGAACCCGCTCGTCACATCGGGAAGCGGCCGATGTGCGACAAGACTCACGGCCCAGCCCAGGAACCGCATCGCCCACCGGCGCGGTCCGCGCGCCGTGTAGTCCCCGGCTCCCGCAAAGCGCGAGCCGATGACGATGTCGGTGTGGTCGAGTCGAGCCAGCAGCGCCGGGATGTCGCGCGGATCGTGCTGACCATCGGCATCCACTTGCACCACCGCGGTGTAGCCGTTGTCACGGGCGAACCGGAACCCCGCGCGCATCGCCCCGCCCACACCCAGGTTGAACGGGAGCTGCAGCACGCGCGCCCCGGCAGCGCGCGCGGCTGCGGTGGTGGAGTCAGTCGACCCGTCGTCCACGACGAGGCAGTCCGCCGCGGGCATTGCGACACGCACCTCCCGGACCACCTCTGCCACGGATCCGTCCTCGTTCCACGCCGGGACGACGACGAGGAGGCGGAGAGGAGCGGAGGGCACGTGACGTGATCCTACCGGGGCACTCATCCGCATGCCGTGATCCGCCACAGCTTGGCATCGCCTTCCTGATCGACGAGTTCGAACCCGTCCACGCCTTCGAACCCGGTGAAGCCGGGCATCTTCTGCACCGTGCCGGGCCCGACGTCGCCTTCACCGAAGTCGAGCACGTAGCTTGCCCCCAGCTCCCGGACGGCATCGCAGACGGCGGGATCAGCCGCGGCATGCGGCAATTGCTTCTTCAGGAGGGAGTAGGCCCCGTTGCGCGGTACCTGCCACTTGGCCGGAAACACGTCCACACCCGTGAGGAAGTACGCCAGCGCCGCCCCGGTGTGCGGGTTGCCGAGAACGGTGGCGCCATCGGGAACCTCGTCCGCGAGGCGTGCGAGCAAGGCGCGCTCATCGGGGTCGAGCCACGCGTTCTCGTTCACCACGAACGGCGGCTCGGACTCGGCGAAGCCGTCCATCAACTTGTACCTCAAGACCACGGGCTGAGCGGAGACAACGCAGATGCCGATCGCCAGGAGGACACCGATGGCCACGGCACCGACGCGAGCGCGTACGACACTGTGACTCGCGGCGCGGGAGCCCCGGACGCGGCGTCGCCGCAGCCAGAGCGCCGCGAGGTCGACAAGCCAGACCACGCCGAAGGCCGCCACGGGAATCATGACCGTCGGCACGAGCGCCGCAAGACGGTAGGGATCGCTGTACCACGGGCCGACGAGCAGCACACGCGCCGTCTCGTTGCGCACCGCGTAGGCGACGAAGGCGAGGAAGGCGAAGGCGAACCATCCGGCAGCCAGCCACCGAGCTCCGCCCCGGCGAATCATGGCGGCCAGCCCGACGAACAGCAGCGCCGCGATCCACCAGGATGGCGGCGACTTCACGAACCCGGCCGAGAGGATCTCGACGAGGGCCTCCGGGCCGCGACGCACCGCGGACCACACCCCGGCGGTGACCATGCGGCCCATCTTCCACCAGGTGGCGCTCAGGAGCGCGAGTGCCACGAAGGTGCCTGCGAGCGCCCACAGTCTGCCACGCTCATGACGCCGCCACATGCCGAAAGTGCCGCCCGCGGCATACAGCCAGAGCGCGAGGCCCCACGCGAGCAGGACCGACGGCTGGGCGTTCCCGATCGCCGCGATGGCCATGGTCGCGGCGAGCACGGCCGCGGCGACTCGCTCGGGCACACCTCCCGAACGGTGCCAGCGCTTCGTCAGGACGACGACCGCGCCGATCGCCGCCGGCAGCAACGCAGCAGCCAGGAAGTAGGCATAGAGAACGCCGTACTGGATCATCTCAAGTGGGAAGATGACCAGTCCCGCCGACATCGCCGCTGCGGCCGCAGTCGCAAGTCGACGGCCCGTGGCGACCTGGGTGAGCCAGGCGACCCCGAGCGGCCACACGACAACGGCGACCACCAGCGTGAGCGCGTTGGTGGCAACGGCGATCGAGTCGATCCCGCCGCTCAGCAACGCGACGAGCGAGTCAGTGGCGTGCCACGCCCCCGGGTAGAACCCGCCGACGGCCGCCGGATCGATCAACCCGGCCAATCCGAAGGAAGAGGCGCGACCGTGCTCGATGATCGCACGCACGGCACCGAGGTGGAATGACGCGTCGTTGGTCTGCGAGATGTTCATCGGATCGCCGATGTAGGCGGTGATGCGCACGGTCAGAAGTGACGCCGCCACGACGAGGGAGAGAACCACCGGCCAGCGGGCGCCCACCACACGCGGCCGTGAGACCGGAAGGCGCAGCACCAGACGGGCGGCCACCATCAGAGCGGCGGTCGCAGCGAGCCCGAGGGCGGCTGACAACAGTGACCAGTGGATGCCGGCGAAGGCGTACACCGTCGCCACGAGCGAGATCATCGCGACCGAGCCCACCGGGGCGAACGCCCATGCCCCCAGCCGACGCAGACCGATCGCCCTGGCCGCTACCATGCCGGGCGCGAAGACGACGAGCATCGTCGCGACGAACGTCCACCACTGCGTCAGCCAGGCCACTACTCACTCCGGTCGGCGCGGCACGTCGCCGCAGATCCGCATTGATTCTACGTAGCCGTCTTGCCTGCTCCCTGAGGGAGCGCCGAGATCGGGCATCTACACTTGAACGTCAAGCGACGCCGAGCGGAACGGATGGAAAAGTGCCCACCGCACTCATCGGATACACCGGGTTCGTCGGATCCAATCTCCTCGATTCGACGAGCTTCGACGACCTCTACAACTCCACGAACATCGGCGACTTCGCCGGCCGAGACTACGACCTCGTCGTCTCCGCAGGCAACCGCGCCGACTCGCATCGCATCAACAATCACGGTGCGGACGATCTCGCCGAGATCGATGCGCTCGTCGACACGATCTCCTCGAGCCGCATCCGGAAGCTGGTTCTGATCTCGACGGTGTGTGTTTATCCGTGGGGCGGCGCACCAGACGAGAACACCTCTCTCTCGCCGACCGACCTCACCCCGTATGGGGCGAACCGCCTGCACCAGGAACGCCGACTGTCGGAGGCGTTCGACACACTCATTGTCAGGCTCCCCCAGCTGTACGGCGCGCGTCTGCGCAAGGGCGTCGTATACGACCTCGCGAACGACTACCGGGTCGAATACATCGACCCTGAGATGCCGTTCCAGCACTATGACGTGCGACGGCTGTGGGACGACGTCCAGACCGCGCTGGATGCAGGCATCCCCTCACTCAACATCGCCACCCCTCCCCTGACGAACGCAGCGCTCGCACGCGGGGTGTTCGGCCGTGACATCAGCGGACAGGCGACCCCGGCTGCGTCCCCGTTCTCCCGCATGTACACGCGGAACATGACCACCGCGCACGCCGCACTGTTCGGCGGCGCGGGCAGGTATCTCAACAGCACCGACGACGAACTCGCCGGGCTGCGGAAGTTCGCCGCCGAGATCCGGCGCGAACAGCAAGGACAGGACTGACATGCACCACGGCCACCGCGTCTCCGCCATCGTCAACTGCGCAGGCAAGGGCACCCGGTTCGGAAGCAACAAGCTGCTCGTCGAACTCGGAGGAATGACCGTCCTGGAGAAGACTGTGCGGGCGATGAACGTTCCAGCGCTCGACGAGCTGATCGTGACCGTCAGCGAGGAGAACGAACCGCTGTATCGACGCATTCTCATCGAGGATGCCGGCCTACCCGTGACACTCGTCGTCGGCGGCGCCGAGCGCCATATCTCGGCGCACCGCGGTCTGGCGGCCACGTCCGGAGACATCGTCGTCGTGCACGACGGGGTCCGGCCCTTCGTCACGGAGGATCTCATCGTGTCTACAATCGAGGCTGCGATCGAGCACGGAGCAGCGATGCTCGGCATGCCCAGCACCGTGCAGGTCAAGCTCGTGAACGACGACGGGTTCATCGAGGGATCGCTCGATCGCGCGCACTCCTGGCTGGGCCAGACACCGCAAGCTTTCCGTCGCGAGCACCTCGAGGACGCGTACCGTCTCGCGCTTGCGGACGGCTATATGCGGGTGAGCGATGACGCAGATCTGGTGGCCGAGTACTGCGGCGTGCGGTCGCGGATACTCCCTGGACACGACCACAACATCAAGATCACGACTCCGCAGGACCTCGGCACCGCGAGGCTGATCCAGGAGGGGCTCCTCAACTCCGACGAGTGAGGCCGTTCAGCCCTCGAGCACCTCGACGGCTTCGTCGATCGCCCCATCGAAGATGATCTCGCCCTTCTTGATGACGATGCCGCGCGTGCAGAGCTCTTTGACCTGGGTCTTGGAGTGGCTGACGACCATCATCGTCACCCCCTGCTGGGCGAGCTCCTTGAGCTTGGCGGAGCACTTCTCGCGGAACGGCGCATCACCGACGGCGAGCACCTCGTCGACGAGCAGCACATCGAGCTCGACATGGATGGCCACGCTGAACGCGAGACGCATGAACATGCCCGACGAGTAGTGCTTCACCTCCTGGTCGATGAAGTCTCCGATGCCGCTGAACTCGACGATCTCATCGAAGCGGTGCTTCGTCTCGTTCTCGGTCATACCGAGGATGGCTGCGTTGAGAAAGACGTTCTCGCGGCCGGTGAGGTTGGGATGGAACCCCGCGCCGACCTCAATGAGGCCGGCCACGCGACCGCGGGTGAAGACGCGGCCCTCGTCAGGCTCGAGCACCCCCGACACCAACTTCAGCGTTGTGGACTTGCCTGATCCGTTGAGACCCATGATGGCGACGGACTCGCCCTCACCAATGACGAAGTTGACGTCGTTCAACGCGCGGAACTGGCGCGCCCGCACAGGCACCTTGCGGACGATGTTGACGATCACGTCCTTGAACGAGCGCGTGCTGCGCTTGTTGAACCACTTCGAGACATGCTCGACGATGATGCGGGGCTGGGCGGGGGCGGAAGCGGTCATCACAGGTCCTGAGCGAACGTGCGCTCGAAGCGCCGGAAGACGTACTGGCCGATCAGGATGCTGATGGCGATGATGATGCCGGCCGAGACGATATTCCAGCCGAAGTTCGGCGGCCAGGCCAGGTTCGCCGGGGCAGGGTCAGCGGCTTGAACCTCGGGCAACTGCGCCCAGAACGCGTGGTGGAACATCTCGACGGCGACGGCGAGCGGGTTGGACATATAGAGATGGAAGAGCCACGGCACGGTATCGGCCGTCTTCTCGTACACCATCGTCCAGGTGTAGAGCACAGGCACCGACCAGGTGGCCACCGTTCGGATGATGTCGACGATGTTCGTCGCGTCACGAAATCGGACATTGAGCGCGGAGAACATAAGCCCGATGCCGAGGATGAACAGCAGCACCACAAGCATGCCCGCGAGCAGCAGACCGATGGACGTCAATGACGGAACCCACCCCATCAGGACGCTGACGAAGACGAGGATCGCCAACTGCGGGAGGAAGTGGATGCAGGAGCCTACGATCGCCGCGATGGGGAAGAGCTCCCGCGGTAGGTAGATCTTCCGGACCAGCGCCTTGTTCTCCACGATGGAGCGGTTCGCGGCGCCGAACGCCTCATTGAAGAGGTTCACCAACACGATTCCGCTGAACAGGTACAGCGGGAAGACCGGGACATCCCTGTGCATGTTGAGGATGATGCCCATGACGACGTAGTAGACGCCGAACTGCACTGTGGGGCGCACGTACGACCAGAACCAGCCGAGGACCGAATTGCGATAGCGCAACGAAGAGGTCTTACCGATCAGCAGCCGCAACAGGTAGCGATACCGGAAGACATCGAGAATGCCGCGCCCGCGCCCCGGCGTCTCAAACGCGCTGTAGTCGATCTGTGTCACTGGTGTCCTCGCGGCCGCCGGATCCTTACCCCAGGGCAAGCCACGGGCAATCCTAACGGAAGCTGACTGCAAGCCAACCGTCGCCGCGCGGCGCCGGTCAGCACCGCTCCATCCGCGCGACGGCGGACGAGAGCACCCCGGTGCCGCCGACGAGGCTCACCCCGGAGGCCTTGGCGCTCAGGAGGAAGTCGGCGAGCTCTGGGATAGCGCACCCCGGTCGTGTGATCGACAGCGGGGACGACTGGACGCCGGCGAGCACGGAGCCGGTCAAGGCGTCCGGATAGTCCCGCCCAGTGGCGATGACCACCGATGTCGCCCCACCGGTGAAGAACGCCTTGTTCAGCGCGGCGCTGGTCGCGTAGCGGTCGGCGCCACCGTACCTCGCGATGCTGAGCTTCAACGACGTCAGCTGCGCGGCGACGGTCTTCGACACCGCTCCTTCGCCACCGACCACGACGGCGGATGCGGCCTTCAGCGATGTCAGCAGGGACACGGTGTTCGCGTCCATGTTCGTCGAGGTGCCCTTGACGAGCACCACCGGAACGTGCTTCGCACCCGCGATGGCTGCCGCCCCCAGCGCATCGGCATAGTCCACGCCGGTAGCGATGAACACCGTGGTCGCCGTGCCAAACTTCGCCGCGATCTTGCGAGCCGTCTCGTAGCGGTCGGCGCCGCCGATTCGGTCGACCTGCACCGACGACCCCAGCAGTGCTGTGAGTCGGTCCCCCGTCGTCTTGTCGAGTACCCCGGTGCCGCCGATGAGCACGATACGCGTCGGCTTGAGGCGCTTGAGCTCGTCTGCAGTTGCCTCCGGCAGGCCTCCCTTACGTGCGAGCAGAAGGGGCGCACCCTGGGATGCCGCTAGCGGCGCGGCCGCGAGGGCGTCTGCGAAGTCGGCTCCAGTGGCGAGATAGACAGTCTTCGCCCCGTCGGGGAAGGCCGCCTTCGATACACTGACCGCCGTTGCATAGCGGTCGTCACCGGCGAGCCGGGTCGTCTTGTACCCCTTCGCGGTCACCGCCGCAGACGTCTTCGACACCGATGCCGCGCCGGTGAACTTCGCCGTCACCGTGACCGTCAGCTGCTTGCCCGCATCATCGTTGGTCACGCGGTAGGTCGACGCTGTCGCCCCGGCGACGTTCGTGCCGCCGCGCTTCCACTGGTAGCTGAGCGACGACGGTGTCGGCGACCAGTTGCCCGCCTTCGCCGTGAGGATCTGACCCGCCACCGCGGTGCCGCTGATCGTCGGTACAGGAGCGACGATCTCGACGAGGTAGTCGCTGTGCGCCCAGTAGTCACGACCGGACACGGTGATCCGCCACCAGTCACCGGACTTCCCCGTCAGCGTGTAGGCCGTGCCCGGCTTGATGGTGCTGCTGCCATCCGTACACGCTGTCGTGGGGGCCATCCGGATATTCAGCGAAGACGTGCTCGTCCTCACCTGGACCGTCCCGCTCGCGGAAGTGACACTGGCGGGCGCCTTGCAGGCATTCACCGAAACGGTGGAGTCTGCGTCGTACACCTTGATGGTGCCGTAGCTGCTGGACGCGCGGCGGAACACCTGTACCCACATCTCTTTGCCGCTCACGGTGACTCGGTTCCACGATCCATAGACACCGGTCACGGTCAGCTTCGCGCCCTTCGCCACTGCAACCTGACCGGTCGTGCACGCGGTGTTCGGTGCGGTGCGGGCATAGTACGTGGATGTCGTGGTGACCGTCGCCGTCCCAGTCGCCGACTTGACGTCGCTGGTTGGGACGGTGCACGTGCTCACGAGCTTCGCCGTTGAGTCTCCACCGGCGAACCAGGACTGGTAGTAGTTGTAGAAGTT
>Ga0182744_1000646_pt1 | contig 32388 bp, 29 predicted proteins | sample eDN3rd30CKraftMG_FD_128525 | JGI IMG/M metagenome (GOLD analysis project Ga0182744, IMG submission 128525) | Enriched Miracle-Growth compost microbial communities from Emeryville, California, USA - eDNA 3rd pass 30_C Kraft MG (version 2) (version 2) ... | reverse complement strand
CAAAAAATAGAAGTTAAAAAAAGCCTTGAAAGTTTTATCAATCAAGGCTTTGAAGAGTGACCGCGTCAGGATTCAAACCTGAAACCTTCTGATCCGTAGTCAGATGCTCTATTCAGTTGAGCTACGCAGCCGTCCTATAAAGGAGTGCAAAAATAAGAAATAAAAAGAAACTTCCAAATCATTTCTAAAAAAAACCAACAAAAAACTCAAGTTATCTTCCTGATTTGCAATCAACCATCTATCTGGACCCGTTAATCACCTGGAGACCTTTTGTGACAATGTTATCATAATGATTATTGATTTCAAAATACCCCTGGGGGCCAAACATATCTTTGGCTAAAAATGCCCTGAATTTTTCAAGTATATTTTCTTTTGCAACCGCCTGGATAGAATCCACATGAATAGAGTCCGCAAGTGCAAATTCACTTAATTCATCCCAGATTTCATCTTTGGGCAACGGGTAATCAAATAAGGCGTTTGAACTGGTTAAACTATCCAATGGAGCCCTGTTATGCATGTAATACAAGAAGGTAAACCGGGTTAAAGTTCCTTTTAAGAATAGATCCAGGGCATTGGTTGGTAACTTGGTCGTATCATAGGCGACCAGTATATCGGGAGTTATGCCACCACCGCCGTAAACTGTATTTCCTTTAGGCGTTTTATATGCCTTTCCGGTGGGAGAAGTAGTGTCTCCAAGTACCGTCTGGCCGCTGTGGAAACGTTTGGTCAGCTCTCTTTGGTATTCCACCGTATTTTTATCATAGGGTTTTTGGATATTTCTGCCTAGAGGTGTAAAATATTTGGCCACCGTAAGCCGCATAGCTCCCCCATTGGTCAGATTGAACTGATCCTGCACCAGCCCTTTTCCAAAAGTTCTCCTGCCAATAATAGTTGCCCTGTCCCAATCCTGCAAAGCCCCAGCCAATACTTCACTGGCTGAAGCAGTTGTTTCGTCTACCAGAACGGCCAGCTTTAAATCCTTATACAAGCCGTCCCGTTTACAGCGATATTCCTTTTTGCCCACTTTGTCGCCTTCCGTGTAGACAATTAATTGCTGATCCGCCAGAAATTCATTGGCAATCTCGGTAGCTGCAGTCAGCACACCACCGCTATTGCCTCTCAGGTCTATCAACAATTGCTGCATGCCTTCTTTTTTAAGCTTTTCCAGGGCAAGCATAAATTCTCTGTAGGTGGTTTCGGAAAACTGGTTAAGCTTTACATATCCTGTCTTCTTATCCAGCATATAAGCGGCATCGACTGAGAAGATAGGGATCATCGCTTTATGAAGCGTGGTGGTGAATTCTTTGTGATTACGCTTAATTAATACTTTAAAGCTTTTACCAACCACTTTTTCCAATATATTTACGACCCCCAAATCAGAACGCCCGGGTCCGGACATCTGGATCGTATCATTAAAGCGCAAAAACTGATCGCCGGTTTTTACGCCTGCCTTATCAGCAGGACTGCCCGTGACCACATTTGTGATGGCCACCGTATCCTGGATGACCTCAAAACCAATCCCAATACCTACAAAACTTCCCCTGACCTTATCATTGATCTCCTTTAACTGCTGACTGCTGATATAGATTGAGAAAGGGTCCAATTCACTTAATAAAGCATTAATGGCCTTCATTTCAAGGCTATCTTTATCTGTTCCTTTGACATACATTTTATCAATAATACGAACAACTTCTCCGATCGCGGTATTATGGGGATTTGCAATAAAACTATCCGGACCTATGGTATCTTTTCTTAATTTATAACCGATTACCATTCCCAGTACCACCATAATTGATAATAAGAAGGGCAACCAGAGTTTAAGGTTCGTTTTTTTCATGAATTCACTTCTAATTTTATTGCCGTGCGAAGTTCCTATTTTTTGATGAGAATAAGTTCTAAAAATTAATTAGAAAATTAACATTCAAATAATCCGCAAAACCTCCAAAATATCATTAACTTAGAATTACAAACGTATTTACAAATTCTTATTATATGGCTGTCAAACTTATTGCAGACAATGGAAGCTCCAAATGCAGTTGGCTGGTATTGGAAGAAGGGCAATCCCGGAAATTTTCAACGCAGGGATTAAGCCCGTATTTTAACAGTCGGGAAGAAATCCATAACATTTTAAAAGAAAATCTACTATCTAAACTTCAGAAAACCAGTATTGATGAAGTTCATTTTTATGGAACGGGGCTGGCAGACGATTCTAATAAGAAAATGATGGAAGAAATCCTAAAGGACTGCTTTCCGCATGCCGACTGCGAAGTCAACACTGACCTGTTTGGCGCGGCACATGCCACCTGCGGAACTAAGGCCGGAATAATATCTATTTTGGGCACCGGAAGTGGTTGCGCTTATTATGATGGCAAGGAAATCCAAAAACTTCAAAATGGTCTTGGATTCATTCTGGGCGACGAGGGCAGTGGTGCCTACCTGGGCAAAAAAGTCATTCAATATTATCTGTACAATACCTTTGATGATGAGCTGATGCACCGCTACAAACTAGGCTATGAAACCGATCGGGATATTATTATCCAGGCGGTCTACCGGGGAGAGCGCCCTAATAAGTACCTGGCAGGATTTTCCAGGTTTTTATCGGAAAACAGAGGACATTATATGGTAGAAAATATCCTGGAAGATGGCCTTAACGATTTCATTCATCAGCATATCTATAAATTTACTGAAGCCTGGACCTCTCCCCTGCATTTTGTCGGTAGCGTTGCTTACACCTATAACGATGTCCTACAGGAACTTTGCAACAATTATGAATTGGAACTGGGTAGTATAATGAAAGATCCCATTGAAGGCCTTGCCGCTTATTACGCATCTTAACATCATTCTATCACCAGTTTAAAAATCCCAGAAGCGTTTAGTTTTTCTTTTTATTTATCGCTCCAGCAGTTCCGGCTCCTCTCCCCTTTTCAAGGTCTGGGAAATCTGAGGGACCCCGCTTTTCCGAGCCTGGTATCTGTACCAGGTTTTTAGTTGTTTTTTGTATTTTTTCTTCTGCTTCCTTTTTTTGCCCCACCAAATATAAAAGCCGGTTATAGGAAGGGAAGCGCATACCAGACTGACCAAAAAAGCAATGATTTTTCCTCCCAGACCACCAATTGCCCCTACATGGATATCATAATTCATGGCGATAATCTTCTGGCCCAGATTCAGATTTTTAAACGCAACATCTCCCAGCCTTTTGCCTGTTCCCTGATCAAAATACAGGGTATTGGCATCATAATACGTTTGTTCGTGCCCATAGGCAGAAAAACTGATCGCTGCCGATTTTCCGTGGACCGTGCTTGTCGAATACCGTTTAGCCGTCGGATAGGCCAGTTTAATTTGCTGATATGCATAATCTACGGGTTGTGAAAGCGTGGCAACGGCCGTGGTATCGGAACTAAAATCAGGATAGGTCAGAGGCTTGGAACTTAAAGTCGCCGTTGCGTAAACTGCCTTATTAAACCATTGAAACGACCAGATAAGGCCTGTCAATCCCAAAATCAATGCAATGATGAAGGTATAAAAGCCCAAAACATTATGCAAGTCATAGTTCAGCCTTTTAAAGCGCGCCTTCCAGCGCACTTTAAAACTACTATCTATATGTTTTTTATTCCATTTTTTGGGCCACCACATGATAATGCCCGTGATAAGCAAAATAACAAATATAAAAGTGGCCCATCCCACAATCCTCTGACCGATGGCATCATTTAAATAAAGGCTCCAATGGATCCCTTTTATGATCATGAAAAAGTCATTTTTATAATTGATTTCCCCGGTTACTTCTCCTGTATAAGGATTTAAGAATACAGATTTGTAGACTTTAATGGTTCCTCCATATGTCAGTGCATCTGGATCGCCAGGAACATAGCTCATAAACTCCCATGCCCTCTTAGGACTGGCATAAGTGGTCGTATAGGTAAGGGGTGCTTCGCTGCCAAGCACCTTTTCCGCCTTTGACTGAAGTCTACTTAACGGTAAGGCCAACTGATGATCGGACGGCGGTTTGACATACCATATGTCATGTCGGGTGATACTGGAGATTTCCTGCTGAAAAGTAAACAAACAGCCGGTAATACTGACAATGACAACGATGATGCCAGACACTAAACCCAGCCACAAATGCAGCCAGGTAATAATGTTGTTGACCTTCGATTTCTTATTGATCGGCATTGCCAGTAATTTAATTTACCAATATATTACTTTTATTTACAATTTCCTAAAAACGGTAGGACACGCTGAGTTTAAAATTCCTGGGAGCCTCTGCCTGGTAATAATAGAAATTGGCATAAGGCGCGCCGGAATATAGATACCTGTCCAGCAGGTTATTCACATTCAGGTTCACAGCCATTTTTTTCCCTTTCCAGAAGATGCCGCCATCCATTCGGAAATAATCGGGCAATCCTTTCTGGTTGGCGGAGGCCCAGCTCCAGGTAGAACGGTCGCCCAGAAACGAATAACCCGCAGACAGACCAAATCCCTGTAATACGCCACTACTGACTGTGTAGGTTAACCAGCCATTGGAAACATGCTTGGAAAAACCGGTTACCTTCTGCCCTACGTTTGCCGGATCAATATCTTTGGTCACCTTGGAATCCGTAAAGGCATAGTTGAAAATAACATTCAGGCCTTTAACGATTTCTCCTCGGATATCCAGTTCAATCCCCTGGGTCCTGGTTTGCCCGATCTGCAACGAATACTTCAGGTCCTGATTGCCGCCGCTGGTATCAGGATCCGTTACCAACGCTCCGTTTTTAATGATCCTGTAGGCAGAAAGCGTCGTATTCCAGCGCCCATTAAACCAATCTCTTTTAACCCCGAATTCCATATTATTTCCTGTCAGAGGTTTGGGGGATTTATTGCCTCTGAGTAAGCCTGATTGTGGCATAAAGGATTGATCATATAATGCATAGACCGAAGTATTCAGATCAAAAGAATAGCTGAGTCCGATCCTCGGCGTTACTTTTTTTGCATGATAAGACGTACCGTAATCATTTTGGGTCACATAGGTATACCGTCCGGCAAGCGTCAGACGCAAGGCATTATCAAAAAAGCCCAGCTCATCCTGCAGGTATACGCCCGTATAAGACTGGCTCGTATAAGTCATCGCTGCCTCAGCCCTTTGCCTTAAGGCAATAGAACGGTCAAATACAGGCAGGCCCTTGTAAGGCATTTGATTACCCGGATTATAGATATTAAAAGGATGGTCTGCGTCATCCAGCTCCTGGTTCTGGCCCCAGTCATAATAATTATCTTTATCGCCCAGGTCCAGGCCTATTAAAAACCGGTGCTGTATATTACCGGTCTCGGCTTTACCATTTAAGAAGGCCTGAGCGAATTTCTGACGGATAATCGCATCGCTTAATGAAATAGCCCTGATCATATTGCCTGCGCTATCCAATGAACTTGGCCAGAGATCAGAAGCAGTCTTATCCATATTCATATAGGAGCCCTGTACAGTGAGCTTCCAGTTAGGATTGAACTGGTGATGCAGGTACAAAGTCAAATTATTATCATTGAAGGTATTGGGTTTGATGCCCTTAAAGGCTGTCGTAAAGTCCCTTGGAAGGTCACCATACCCATTTGGCGAATAAACATAAGCTGCGCCACCGTCCTGCATCCTGGCATATTGATACAAATATTCGACTGTCACATCCGTTTTATCGCTCACAAGGTATTTAAGCACAGGAGAGACCGTCACCCGGTCATTGAAGCCATATTTTTGGAAGGAACCTGCTGACTGTCCCATGATGTTAAACCGGTACTGCAGTTTATTGTTTTTATCCAGTTTCCCATCCAGATCGACCGCTCCTCTGTAAAAATCATAACTCCCTGCCATGACAGAGGCTTCTCCTTTCGTTATACCCGTCGGTTTTTTTGTAACGATATTAAAAATGCCGCTGGGTTCCCCGTTACTCATCATAAATCCAGCCGGCCCCTTCACAAATTCGATGCGGTCTACAACGGACATATCCGCTGTCAAAGGTCCCCAGGTAGAAGTAACATTCATGCCATTTCTGAATTCAGAAGCCCTGGATCCCCGCATATTGATCCTGGTATAATCTGACCAGTGCTCCAGTTTAGTGGCGCCGCTGACATTTCGGATGGCCCCCTGATCAAATTGGGTAATACCCTGATCCGCCAGTGCAACGGAGCTTATTTCCTGGATATTCTGCGGCACTTCCAACAAAGGCTCATCTAAACGCAGCGTGGCAGAACTGTGGTTGATCTTATAAGAATTACGTTTCGCATATACGATAACATCTTTTAGCTCTTTTTGGCTCAGGTTCAGATGCAAGGTTAAATGTACCGTTTTTTTCTCTTCAATGGTTACCTCTTGCCTCACCGGTGTGTACCCTACATAAGTAGCGACCACGGTGTAGGTACCAGCCAGCAGTTTAAAACTGAATGCCCCTGCATCGTCAGCTAATGTATGCAAATTTGTATTTTCAATTGAAACCGAAACTCCGGCAGCCTTTGCACCATCACTGGTCAGGACGACTCCCTCAATGGTACCTTTTTTTGCATCATTGTCATCATCCCCCTCTTTTGTATGGGCCATCGTATACACCCCCATACAAGACATCACTAATATCAATAAGAGCTTTTTCATCAATTTTGTTTAACGTATTGAAATGATTGATTTGAGGGGGCAAAATTACAGCTAGGCTCTTCAAAGCATTTACGCAATCGGGAAAAACATTTTTCAAATTGGCAATTTAAAATAGCTATGTCAAAGTCTGTTTAATAAAAAACCCACCCTGAAAACTCAGAGCGGGCAAAAAAAAAATATGCGATGGGATTTATTCACCCACTACCTCGAAGTTAACCTCTGTGGCATTACCATTACCAAAGTCAATATTGGCTTTGTAGGTTCCCAGTTCTTTAACTTCTTCAGCAATAGTGATGTGCTTGCGGTCAATATCATAACCTTTTTGTTCACGGATCGCGCGGGCGATCTGTAAGGTAGTGACACTACCAAAGATTTTACCTGAAGTACCTGTTTTGGCACCCAGCTTAAGTACTGGCTCAGCCTGTAATACTTCGATAACCTTGTTGATCTCGGCAAGCATTGCTGCTGCTTTCTTGGATTTAACCTTTAAGCGCTCATTGAGCTGCTTCAAATTAGAGGAGCTGGCTTCAACAGCGAACTTCTGAGGGATCAGGTAGTTACGTGCGTATCCGTTTTTAACGGTCACCAGTTCATCCGGTGCTCCCAGATTATCAACATCTTTGATTAAAATAACTTGCATTGTGCTTTGTGTTTAGTTCCATAACCCAGTTTGGAAACTGTCTTCCTATAAAAGGAGTTAGGGAAGGTGACTAAATGGAATATTATTTGAACAGATCCGTTACATAAGGCAGTAAAGCCATCTGACGTGCCTTTTTAACAGCATCAGAAACTTTGCGCTGATATTTCAGACTGTTACCCGTCAGGCGGCGTGGCAATAATTTACCCTGTTCGTTAATGAATTTTTTCAGAAATTCAACATCTTTATAATCGATGTAGCGAATACCGTATTTTTTGAAACGGCAGAATTTCTTTTTGGTCTTTTCCTGCTTAATCGCAGTAAGATACTTGATTTCGTTTGATTTTGCCATAACTTATGCTTCTGCTGCTTTTTCGTTACCGGTTGGTACGCCACTTCTCTTTTTCGCATTGTACTCGACGGCGTATTTGTCGAGACTAGTGATCATGTGACGCAGTATCTGGTCGTCACGTAAAAATTGGATTTTAAGCTTCTCATTGAAGTCGGATGGCGCACTGTACTCCAGTACCCAGTAAAGGGCAGTTGTTTTTTTCTGGATAGGATACGCCAGTGATTTAAGACCCCAGGGATTGCTGTGCGTTACAGTTCCACCATTTTCCGTAAGAAAATCAGTGTATTTTTTCTGAGCAGCTTTGAATTCATCCTCAGAAAGCACAGGGGTTAAAATCACCATCAATTCGTAATTGTTCATTACCCTGAATTTGTTTTTGTTAAAAAATTAAATTTAAGGGTGCAAAGGTAGCTCTTTCAAAGGACATTCACAAAATAAAGATTTCAAAAGCGCCCGGACACATAAGTTATTACATCATAAACGCACTTCTTTGAAGTGCGTTTATGACAAAAAAATAATATTTATAGTATTGATAACTATTATTTAGGGTTATTCAAAAGCGCGGCCAGCGTTTTTCCGATATCTGCAGGGCTGTCCACGACGGTGACCCCATTTTCTGCCAGGATCTTCATTTTAGCTGCGGCTGTATCATCAGCTCCGCCGATAATAGCCCCTGCATGGCCCATTCGGCGTCCCGCCGGTGCTGTCTGACCTGCGATAAAGCCTACCACCGGTTTTTTGTTATTCTGACTGATCCATTTGGCGGCGTCTGCTTCCATAGATCCCCCGATTTCTCCGATCATGATAATAGCATCGGTCTGGTCGTCATTCATTAAGAGCTCAACCGCCTCTTTAGTGGTGGTACCAATAATGGGGTCCCCTCCGATACCAATGGCAGTAGAAATACCAAGGCCTGCTTTAACCACCTGGTCTGCCGCCTCATAAGTCAGCGTACCGGATTTAGAAACGATGCCAACTTTGCCTGCCTTAAAAATAAATCCCGGCATAATTCCCACTTTCGCCTGCTCTGCTGTAATGACACCTGGGCAATTGGGCCCGATCAATCTTGCAGTTTTCCCTTCCAGGAAGCTTTTAACTTTTACCATATCCTGGACGGGGATGCCTTCCGTAATACAAACAATGAGTTGAATACCTGCATTAGCCGCCTCAAAAATAGCATCTGCCGCAAAAGCAGGAGGTACAAAAATGATACTCACATCAGCCCCGGTTGCTTTAACGGCATCGGCTACCGTATTAAAAACCGGACGGTCCAGATGCGTCTGGCCACCCTTGCCGGGAGTAACACCGCCAACGACCTGGGTGCCATATTCCAGCATCTGTGTCGCGTGGAACGTGCCTTCCGTACCTGTAAACCCTTGTACAATTACTTTTGAGTCCTTATTAACTAATACTGACATTGCAATATATTTATTGATTATGGATGTGCAAATTTAACGCAAAGACATTAGACCATCAAACCATTTACCGGGAATTTAGCTTTGGGTCAGACAATACAATTTATTTTTCTGACTTTTGGGTATTGATCAATCACCAAAACAAAGTAGCCGGTGCCTTCCCGAATATCAGGTTTGCACCGGCTACTTTATATATAAGGATTTCTTTATTTAAATTTATTTTGTTTTTCCTCTTTTGTCCCTGGCCATTCTTGAATAAACCGACAATCCGGGATCAAATAAGAATTTTAATAATAATATAGTATAGGATTTATGTGAGCCTAAACTCTCGTAGTATTCAGGCGCTTCCTGATGCAATTTAGGCAGCTGATTCCAGGGAACGGATGGAAAATCATGATGTTCATTATGATAACCCACATTTAAGTTAACAACGTTCAGGGGGCCATAATAACTCTTGGTTTCCTGTTCGCCATGTGTCAGAAAATGTTCCTGTACCCATCTGGCACCCAGCGGATGAAGCCCGACAGAGAAAAAGAAGCTGAGCAGCTGGTATAAAATGGCCATCCATCCAAAAAAATAGATCAAGGTAGCGACGTAAAGAATCTGGATCAACCAGTTTAAAACCGTCATGCCATCCAGGGCTTTTATTTCCTTGCTCATCCTGGCAAGCCTTGTTGCCTGCACAATAGGATAAAACAAAAGCCAGAGCCCTTTTCCAATGGTGGAATTGCCGACAAGCCTTGCCTCCCACTCTCCTGGCATATCTGCATCCAGGTTAACGATTCCCTGGAAGGCATGGTGCTTCAGATGGTATTTTTTAAAGGAAATGGAACTGGCAAATACGAGTGGCAAATTAGCTATAAGGCTGGCCATGGTGTTCAAGCCCCTGTTTTTAAAAATCAGGTTATGCGAGCATTCGTGCACACATACAAATAAAGTGTGATCTATAAATGCGCCAATACAGTAGGCCGCCAACACAATCCAGTACCAGGCCACGTCTTTAAGCCAATAAGCCAGCATGGTCTGCAAGGCGACACAAAACAAAATAATAATAAAGGTCACTCTGTTTCGTCCGATAAAGTTTCTGATCCCGGGGTGTTTTTGGATAATTTCTTTGGTCCGGAGCTTATGCGGTTCACACTCATCTGACCAGGAAAACGCTTTGTTCTTCATTGATTTTTTATATGGAGTTATGGAGAATTAAGTTGGATTTAAAAGATTAAAAATTTTCTGTTATATAATAAAGTAGTTACTTAATTAATCGGTTTATTTCTTAAGGGTCCTGCGGTGTTAGCTGAAGCCTTCTCGCGCTGTTTCCAGCGCTCATTAAAAGTCTTCTGGCTAAAATTCAGGTCACCCCTGAATTGGGTCCAGTCGGTAAAGATCCGGTTGACCATTTTATTTTTCAGGTTTCCATTACCCAAATTCATTAAACGTCTATGCATACTGACCATTTTCCAGGTTTTCCAGGCCATTTTTTCACCCATGGAATTATCGCCCTCTTTAACGGCCTCCTGCCGGTTGGCCAGCAGCAGTTCATGTATATCAATCCTGACCGGGCAAACTTCCGTACAGTTACCACAAAGAGAGGAGGCATAACTTAAATGGTTATATTCCTTCATCCCCTTTAAATGAGGCGTAATGACCGAACCGATTGGCCCGCTGTAGGTTGTCTCGTAGGCATGGCCGCCGATATTTTTATAAATGGGGCAGGCATTAAGACAGGCGCCGCAACGGATACAATAGAGTGCTTGCCTGGCCTCGGGCTTTTTAAGCATATTGGTTCGGCCGTTATCCAGTAATATAACATACATTTCTTCAGGGCCGTCCGTTTCATTTGGCTGCCTGGGCCCGCAAATCAAGGTATTATAAGAAGTTACTTTCTGACCTGTACCAAAGGTGGATAACAAAGGCCAGAATAATGACAAATCCTGCAGCGTAGGTATTACTTTTTCAATACCCACCACCACAATATGCGTTTTAGGAAATGCGGTCGTAAGTCTTGCATTCCCTTCGTTTTCTGTAATTGCCACTGCACCGATATCGGCTATGATAAAATTAGCACCCGTTATGCCTACTTCAGCCTGGGTAAACTTGTCCCGTAACTGATGACGGGCAAAAATAGTAAGTTGCTCCGGGGGCATATTTGCCGGCGCACCCAGTTTATCTGTAAAAAGCCGGGCAATCTGTTCCTTGTTTTTATGCATGGCCGGGGTTACAATATGATAAGGCGGTTCGCCATCCAATTGCTGTATATATTCCCCGAGGTCCGTTTCCACACTTTCTATCCCGTTTTGCAGTAAAAAAGCATTCAAATGGATCTCCTCCGTCACCATGCTTTTACTCTTTACAACAGTCTTGCACTGCTTCAGCTGGCAGATTTCTCCAATGGCGGATAAGGCTTGCGCGGTATCTTCTGCCCACAGCACCTTGGCGCCTCGGGCAGTAATCTGCTTTTCAAAATTAAGTAATGACTCATCCAGGTGTTCCACTGCCTGCCATTTAGCGTTTTTGGCTAATTGCCTGGCACTTTCAATGTCATCAAACTGCGTCTTACCTTTCGGTACTGCCGCATTATATTTTGAAATATTAAAATTTATGGTCTGGCGATGGCTCATATCGCCAGCTTTCACGGCCGCTTTGGCCATAAATGATGCTGCTTGTTCGTTCATCGGGTTTAATTCACTCACTTAACGGTTCACTCACTTGAGCGTTGACTATATATCAGAACGCTATTAATTCCTGCTAAATATACAAAAATCTGAAAAAATCGGGCCTAAATTCTTTGACGATGAAAAAAATTTAAAAGAAAGGATGCCTGAAAAGGGCGGCACCCCATACGGATTTAATTATTCCAGACGCACGTTTTAGATTATATGTCATACATATTAAAGCGCTCTTTTTAAAATATAATCATATGGCAATAGTAGTATAAAAGGCAAATTCGCTATTAAATTAGAAGATTCTGGCAGTTTCTTGCTATAAAATTATAGAATATTGCCCGATAGACCCTTTATTATAGCAGACCATTAACAAGGGCTCGCGCCATTCTGCTAAGAGAAAGCTTACATTTTAACATGAAAAATCCTTCCGGTTCAAGTAACTTTGCTGCTTCTTATTAAAAGATATTACAATATTACAAATTATACATCATGATTGACATCGCTGTAGCAAAAGGTGACGGGATTGGACCGGAAATTATGGAGGCCGTCCTGGGCATTTTTAAGGCGGCCGGGGCCCCGTTGAATTATCAGTTTGTAGAAATGGGTAAATGGGTATTTGATAAAGGCTTTGGCAATGGGATGACACCAGCGGCCAAAAAGACCATCGAAAAGCTGGGGATCCTTTTCAAAGGTCCGATGGAAACACCTAAAGGAAAAGGCGTAAAAAGCATCAATGTAACGGCCAGGAAAACCTGGAATACATATGCGAATAAAAGAACCTTCCAGACCCTGCATGGTGTAAATACTGTATTCAGCAAGGCGGGTATTCCGATTGATTTGACAGTTGTTCGTGAAAATATCGAAGATACCTATGGTGGTATTGAGCATCAGCTGACCCAGGATGTGGCCATCAGCCGACGTATCATTACCCGTCCGGGCAGTGAGCAAGTCATCCGTTATGCCTTTGAAATGGCCCGCCGGAAAAAAGCACGCCGTGTCACCTGCGTTCACAAAGCCAATATCATGAAGATTACGGATGGTATGTTTTTAAACACCTTTCATAAAATCGCAGCGGACTACCCCGAACTGACAGTTGATGATATCATTGTCGATGATCTGTGCATGAAAATGGTCACCCGCCCCGAATCATTCGATGTACTTGTACTGACCAACCTGCAGGGCGATATCGTCAGCGACCTTTGTGCAGGTTTGATAGGCGGCCTTGGCTTTGCGCCCAGCGCCAACATCGGGGACAATATTTGTATTTTTGAAGCCGTTCACGGAACCGCACCTGATATAGCCGGTAAAAACATAGCCAATCCTACGGCTCTTCTCTTAAGCGGGATCGCCATGTTGCAGCATCTGGGATTAACGGCCACTGCTGCTAAAATAGAAAATGCACTTTTATATACCTTAGAACAAGGTTTTCATACCGGAGATTTTGGTGATAAGACCACGCCGGCGCTTAATACGACAGCATTCGCAGAGAAGATAATTGAGCATTTTGGCAGGATACCGGAAGCTGGCGCCAAAACCGCAACCCCTGATCAACCTGTAAAAATTGAAGTACCACAGTTAGCGGAAAATCTGCTGCTTCATTCCAGCGCAGACGTACATAAAACCCTGGCTGGCGTTGATTTCTTTATTGACAGCACACTACAGCCTGAGGCCATTGCAGCGAGCGCCCGGCAACACAGTACAGCAGACCTGGCGCTGGTTAATATCAGTAACCGGGGTACCCAGGTATGGCCGGAAGGCAGCAAATTTACCGTCCTGGTAGATAATTATACACTGCGTTTTGAAGCGCCCCAAGGCCAATCAATTTCTCAACAGGATATTATAGCGCTATACGCACAACTTGCCGCGGAGTTTCAAATAACTTCTGTAGAAACCCTGCTGGAAATTAACGGCCAGAAGGCATACAGCCTGGCCCAGGGCCAGTAACCCAGCCTGCCAGGCAATTTAGTTGAGGTGCTTGAAAAGAATGCAATAAAAAGGGGAAATGAGCCTGTCCTATTTTAAAAATAGGACAGGCTCATTTCCCCTTTTTAGCATTTGCCCCTAACTGTTTTACCGATTCCCGGTTGCCCCATTGGCTAACAGGAAGCTTGGTATTCCCCTTAATAACGGGCTTTTTAATAACTATTGGATGGCTTAGTCGGCCAAAACCGTTTTACTCAACAAAGTGTTTAATTTTCTGTATTGAAGGTCATTTGGCCCGAAAGTTCTGTTAAGCGGTCAATATCTTCTTTTTCTATTTTCGCTGCCAGATCGGGTACAGTGGCAAGTATATCCAGGTGCGACTCCTTGGTGGCACTGGAAAGCGGCGCTCCGACCATCGGCGTATAATAAAGCCAGGCTAAAGCGACGGCAGCTGCCGTGGTCTGGTATTTACCAGCCAGCTGCTGCAAAACATCAACAATCTTTACTCCCTGGGGCGTCAGGTATTTTTTTACATGCAATCCTCTGATACTTTGGTCAAGATCTGCTTTAGTACGGTACTTGCCGGTCAGAAAACCGCCGGCCAGTGACCAATAAGGGAATACCGTCAGGTTATAGGCTTTGGCTATTTGCTGCAGGTCACTGCCATAGCCGGCTGTATCCACCAGATTATAATGAGGCTGCAATGCCTGGTAGGCCGGATAACTCCCGGTTTTAGCCAGCTCAAGAGAAGCTGTCAGTCTTTGCGCAGGTACATTTGAAGCGGCAATATAACGTACTTTACCTGCATCAATTAAGGTCTTGAAAGCACCCAGCGTTTCTTCCAGCGGCACTTCGCCTGTATCGATATGATTGTAATAAAGATCGATAGCGTCCACTTGTAATCGCCTCAGGGAATCCTCCGCAGCTTGGCGGATATAATCAGCCTTTAACCCTTTTCTTCCATCTTTAAAATCCCAGCCAACTTTAGTGGCGATGACGACTTTATCCCGGTTGCCCCTTGCCCGCATCCATTTACCGATAATTGTTTCAGATTCCCCGCCTTTATTATCGGGACCGCCCCAAACAGAATAAACATCCGCCGTATCAATAAAATTAAAGCCCCTGTCCAGAAAACCGTCCAGAATTTTAAAGGACTCCCTTTCATTGAGCGTCCAGCCAAAGACGTTTCCACCCAGGTTAATGGGCATAACCCGGAGCGCGGAATCGCCGATTTGTATACTTTGCATCATAATTACTTTTATTGGTTGAATAAAAAAATACTTTTAAAAAGCACCTTAAAGGTAAAAGCAATACGACAATTCTTTTTGTCACTAAAATGTTATAACCCGATTTACCTCAAGATACCCGCTTTCGGTAAATAGTTCGGCGAGCGTTTAGGCGAGTGGTTTGGCCAATATATATGAACTGTTGACCTTTGTTCCAGACGAGGTAAATAAAAATTGGGATCGGGCGGCCAGCGCTGATATTTTATAGACCAAATTTTATAATGACAATGATAAGCTTTTACGCAATTCTAAAATCTGTTCATATTTTGATGGCCATAATTGCACTGGGGGCTAACCTAAGCTACCCATTGTGGCTCTATATCGGGCATAAAAATGAAAAATACCTGCCCTTTGCTTTAAACGGCATCAAAATACTGGATGATTATATGGCTAACCCGGCTTATATCCTTAGTCTGTTTACCGGTTTAGGGTTATGTTGGTATATGCACATCAATCCACTTGCGGCATTCTGGCTCTGGGGTTCTTTGATTTTATATGCGCTGGCCGCAGGTACCGGTATTGCCATTTACAGTCCGTTGCTCAAAAAACAGATCGCTGCACTTGAAAGCGCTGGCCTAAAGAGCAGCCTGTATCAGCGACTGAATAAAAAAGGGTTTTATACAGGCATTTTTATTTTTCTTCTCGCCTTTTTAATCATCCTGCTCATGGTGGCAAAACCCGCCTGATAAATATAACCGGCCACAACTTTTTGATTACTGGTCAAATGCCTTGGCATGGCCCAAATGATCAATGCTCAACAAAACGGACTATTCAACTCCATTGAATAGTCCGTTCCATTTTGCCATTACCCGCCAATCAGTTTTATGATTCGCGCTCTATTTCGTCTTTCAATCCGGTCAGCGGCGCAGTATAATCTTCTGGTCTTTGTTTAAACCTGGCCGATTCATTACGCGTTATTCTATGCGCGGGCCTGCTCCATTTAGGGTGCTCTCCCAAGGCCTGGACCTTAGCATCCTTCGCTTCAACGACAGCTCTCTGCGGATGTTTTTCAAAAGGAGCCTGCGGTATTATGCCCAGCTGATCAAATAGCTGTTTATCCTGATGTATGTCAGGATTTGGAGTCGTGAGTAATTTATCCCCGGCAAATATGGAGTTTGCACCGGCCATAAAGCAAAGCGCCTGACCTTCGGGGGACATACTTGTCCTGCCGGCAGAAAGCCGCACCTGCGTATCGGGTAGGACAATCCTGGCTGTCGCTACCATACGCACCATTTCAAAAATAGAAACGGGCTTATGATCTTCCATGGGCGTTCCTTCCACAGCCACCAGCGCGTTAATTGGAACACTTTCGGGCTGCGGATACATATTGGCCAGGATACGCAGCATATCGCAGCGGTCTTCTATCGATTCACCCATGCCGATAATGCCGCCGGAGCATACCGTAATGGAAGTCTTGCGTACATTGTCAATCGTTTTTAACCGGTCCTCAAATCCCCGGGTAGAAATAACTTCTTTATAGTATTCCTCTGAACTGTCAATATTATGGTTATAGGCATAAAGGCCTGCTTCTTCCAGACGCCGGGCCTGGTTTTCTGTGAGCATACCGAGGGTACAACAGACCTCCATATCCAGCTTGGTTACCGTCCTGACCATTTCCAGCACCTGATCAAAATCATCTCCGTCTTTGACATTGCGCCACGCAGCACCCAGGCATACCCTTGAAATCCCGTGTTGTTTTGCCCGCAGAGCCTGGGCTTTTACCTGATGTACGGGCAAAAGTTCATGGATTTTCACTTCCGTATGATAGCGCGCAGCCTGGGGGCAATATGCGCAGTCTTCCGGACAGCCGCCCGTTTTAATGGAAATCAAAGAACTTATCTGTACTTTATTTGGATCATGATGCTGCCTGTGGACATTTGCTGCTTCATAAACTAATTCTAAAAACGGTTTTTTATATAGAGAAAGGATCTCCTGTTTTGTCCAGGTTTTTCTTGGCTGATTATCCATTGATCGATGATTGTTTGTCATGGAACAAATGTAGGGAGTTTTACCATTCAGGCTAAACATTTTCAATTTTTATTGTGGGGTTATTATGCGGGCCCCGATCGGTTTATTTAAACTGAACTTCTGTATGTATAATGCCCTTGTCCCTTCCTGCTGTTCTTTAGCAAAGAGGGCTGATTCAAATGCTTTATCCAAGGCATGTCCAGTAAAAGAAAAAAAAATTTTCATATAACTATTTGTACTATAATTAGTTATTAAAACAAACCGACTATTAGTCTACAAATTTAGTAGATTTATTTGGCCGGAAAATAAAAGCCTCCTATTTTTGTATCCGCATCAAGAAGTTAAGCAGTTATTTTTTAACGCCAACCGAGCGAGAAAAGCTACGGTGGTCAAAGGATGAGGGTTTAAAAACCAAAAAAGTTGAAAAAGATCCAACGTTTTAAACAGCATTTTTCTTTGATGCAATATTTTTTAACGATAAAAATTTATTGCAATGGATTACGAAGTTTTATTACAAGAACAGGCCCTGTTATTTAAATCAGAGTTCACCCGGCTCGCGGACGAAGAACTGGTCCAAAGATTCAACAAGCAGGTCAGGTGTCTGGGCGGCAACACCATCCGTAAAGTTTACCTGGAGGCCTTAAGAGCAGAATTAAGAAAAAGAAACTTTGACTGTAGTATCGTCCTGAATAAATGTGGGCTGCGACTGCATCATAAAGTCAAACTACAAAATCAAAAGCTGGTATATGCTTAAAGAGGTTTGAACTGAAAAGCCTACGCAACTTTTCCGTTCAAAAGTTTTCATCCATTTGTATGGGAGCCGTTCTGAATTGGAGCGGTTCCTTTTTTTATTAACCCTACGGATAACCGTATGTAAGATTAATTTGATGGCCTAATCCTGCAGTAATCCTGTTACGATAATCTTTTTTTCACTGTTATATTCACTATGTGCCGTTATATGGACTTCCTGAATTAAAAAAGTAAACAACAATGTGTTTTCCTTAAACTGATCGCCAACCTGAAGGGTAGGATAATGATCAGATAAAATATGTTGTAAAAAAGACCACGCAAACCCCAGCCTGGGATGAACCGGACCGTCCTGCTGTTGCTTAACAACCACCTCATCAGGATGAATTTCCTGGTTACGGGTTACTGTTCTTAATTGAATGATTGCCTGCATAAAGCTTTTATTATGATTATTTAATGCCGGATTACCATCTTCTTTGTCCAAAGGTACTAAAAGGGCGGAGATAATGGCCGTATAAGCCGTTCGATTCTGGCTACCGACCCATGGCAGAAAATAAACCTTCACCGATATTAGCCTTTTTCCCTGTCCGATTAAGTCCGGCATCTTCAATAACTTTCTGTATTTTCCACTGGCAAGGCCGCCACGATAATGGCTATTCAAGGAACTTCTCATTTTTTTAATTTGGCAAAAGGCGTTTGGCCTTTAAATTCTATAAAAATAAACGCACACGGCCTTACCTTTGCAGCCATTTGGAATTTGCACATTTTATGCCTATTTTGAGTTAGAATTAGTATGACTTATTCCTTTTAACATCCAAAAAATGCTACACAAAACAACCTATATCCTACTGATATTTGCCCTTTTGATATCTGCGGGCTGCGGACAGGCAGAAAGAGAAAAAAAACTCGCGGCCCGTGAAAAACAGGTAATGGAGCAGCAACAAGAATTAATATTAAAGGCCAATGAACTGGCTTTAAAAGAGAACCGGCTTCAAAAGCTGGCCAAAAGCCTGGACAGCGCACATGTGGTCGCCGATTCCCTTACCGCGAAGTTTCCGCAGCTGCCCGGAAAATGGAATGTCAGCATGGTTTGTTCTGTAGCCACCTGCTCAGGTTCTGCTGTTGGAGACACCAAGACCGAACAGTGGACATTTTCTGTGTCAGGCAGTTCGGTGATCGCACAGGCATTTACTAAAAATGTTTTAAGCCGGGTTTATGTAGGGCAATATCAGGATGGTTATTTACAATTGACCGCACAATCTACAGACACAACCCTTAACAGCAATACACAGATCAATGTATTTTTAAGACAGCTGAATGATTCTCTGACCCTGGAGGGAAAAAGAAGTATTACCCGGCCCGATTGCCAGATCGTCTATAACCTGACCATGAAAAAGCAGCCCCAATAATTCAATGTGCGGGCCCACCATCACCTTTAAAACGATTTTATGACCTTTATAACCGCCTTAGACTTTTCCTTACCCTTAACCAATCCGGTGATTATTTTTTCACTGGTATTGTTTATTATATTATTTGCGCCCATTTTACTGAACCGTATTAAAATACCGCACATTATCGGGCTGATCATAGCAGGCGTTATTGTGGGGCCTTATGGCCTTAATTTATTATTAAGGGACAGCAGCATTGTCTTATTCGGGACGGTAGGCTTATTATATATTATGTTTTTGGCCGGTCTGGAAATTGATCTGGTAGAGTTCAATAAAAATAAGTTCAGGAGTATGTTATTCGGCCTGTATACTTTTGGCCTGCCAATGCTCCTGGGGACATTCAGTGGCTATTATATTCTAGGTTATACCATGACCACTTCCATTTTATTTGCTTCCATGCTGGCCTCCCATACGCTTTTGGCCTATCCTATTACCAGCCGTTATGGCATAACCACAGATCCATCCGTGACCATCACCATTGGCGGAACCATGATCACAGATATTCTTTCCTTACTTGTTCTGGCTGTCATTGTCGGCATGTCGCAAGGGGTCATCGGCAGCAGTTTCTGGATAAACCTTTCCATTTCGATGGTGTTGTTTGCCCTGACCGTAATTTTTATTTTTCCCTTGATCGCACGGTGGTTTTTCAAACATTATGAAGATAGCATTGGCCAATATATATTCGTACTGGCCATGGTCTTTTTAGGTGGCTTTTTGGCGGAGGTGGCCGGCATCGAGGCCATCGTGGGCGCATTCCTCACTGGCCTTGTGCTCAATAAATTTATCCCGCATAATTCAGCACTGATGAACAGGATAGGATTTGTCGGAAATGCCATTTTCATCCCGTTTTTTCTGGTGGGGGTAGGCATGCTGGTCAATGTGAAAGAGTTATTCAGTAACCTGGGTGGGCTAAAAGTCGGTGTTATTATGATAGCGGTAGTTATCCTTGGCAAAATCGGCGCTGCCTGGCTTACACAAAAATCTTTTAAATTAAGCAAGGACCAGCGGCGTATGATCGCGGGGCTTAGTATGGCGCAGGCAGCTGCCACGCTTGCCGCCGTGCTGGTTGGCTATAATGTCATCCTGGGCGAAGCGCCGGATGGCACACCTATTCGCTTACTTAATGAAGATATTTTAAATGGAAGTATCCTGACCATACTGGTAACCTGCACGGTAAGCTCACTGATAGTGGAAAAGGCCTCTAAGAATATTGCAGAAGCGGATGCTACCGCAACCGCGGAGCTGCCTGACGAAGATAAGGACAAGGTCCTTATCTGTTTTGATGAGCCGGATACTGTCAGCGACCTGGTTGATTTATCCCTTATGATGAATACCAGGAAAGAAGCACCTGAGCGGTATGCGCTCCACGTGGTGGAAGAACAAAATGATGACGAGTCCAAACGTAAAGAGTCCGAAAAGATGATGAAAACCGCTCTTGAACAGGCAGCGGGATCTGATACGGTTATTACGCCCATTATTCGTTATGACCAGAGTGTATCCAAAGGTATTCTGTATACCATTAAAGAACATCTGATCACCGATATTATTATCGGTGTCACACAATCCGGCAACAAAAAAAGCCAGATGGGCGTAACAACCGACCAGATCCTCTCCCATACGGAACAAACCGTTTTTGTCCATCATTCCGTGCAGCCCTTTAATACGCTTGGCCGTATTGTTGTAGTAGTAAATAAACATGCAGAATGGGAAGAGGGATTTAATCACTGGGTCGTCAAGGTTTTGACGATTTCCAAAGAGAGCGGGCTGCCGCTGGTCATCCATTGTAGTGCGAGCATCAACGAAGCAATTGAAACCATCAATCAATCCTCTTCCAAGCCACTGACCATCACTTATGAAAACTGGGAAGACTGGGATGATTTTCTGATCCTCAGCAGGGAACTTCAAACAAATGATCTGTTTATTGTCGTGATTTCAAGGCCGGGTTACAGCTCCTATCATGCCAAACTGGCCAAGACATCCTATTATCTGAATAAATATTTTGCCAAATACAGCTACATTTTATTGTATCCACAGCAGCAAATTACCTATTCAAAACTTACGGACCTGCATCATGAGGAGGGCACTATTTTAGATGTCTTTTCTGAGGGCAGAAAAGTTGCCGAAAAAACGGGCAATCTGATCGGCAACTTATTCAAAAAAGACGGGGAAAAATTTAATCCCGACACGGAGCAGGATAACGGCGATAAAAATAAGGAGGCTTAAACGACCCGGATATAGGGAGTGTTCGTTGCATCTGTCTTTTCAGGTCTGGGCTGCAGAGAGCCTATATTATAAACAGGCAATTGCTCTTTAACCAGGACCGCCTCGAATTCAGCCTGCTGTTGCTTTTTGACAGCCACTAAAAGTCCGCCGCTGGTTTGTGGATCTGCGAGCAATTGTTTCGATTTCTCGGAGAGCGGCTCTACAAAACGGCCATAGCTTTCCCAGTTGCGGTTGGTGCCGCCCGGCACTGCTCCCCTTGTCAGATAATCTTCAACATGCTGCAATAGCGGCACTTTATGCATGTCTATCACTGCATTGACCCCACTACCCTCGCACATCTCCTTTAAGTGCCCCAGGAGGCCAAATCCGGTGACATCCGTCATAGCAGTGACATAATCCAATGCACCAAATACAGTTCCTGCTTTATTTAGCCGGGTCATATTATTTAATGCGGCTGCCGCATCTGCCGGCCGGATTAGTCCCTTTTTCTGGGCAGTGGATAAAATACCTACGCCCAATGGTTTGGTCAGATATAGCTTATCCCCCGGGCCTGCCGTCGCATTTTTTTTGAGATGAGCCGTTTTTACCAGGCCATTTACGGCTAAACCAAAAATCGGTTCCGGCGTATCTATACTGTGCCCACCGGCCAGGCTAAGCCCGGCCTCCCGGCAAACCGACCTTGCCCCATCCAGTACCCGGCCAGCCAGTTCTATAGGCAGCAATTTCACGGGCCATCCCAATATGGCCAGGGCCAGCACCGGCCGGCCCCCCATTGCATACACGTCGCTGATGGCATTGGCCGCTGCCACCCGGCCAAAATCAAAGGGGTCGTCCACAATAGGCATGAAAAAATCAGTAGTGGCAATTAGTGACTCCTGCTCATTAATTTGCCAGACAGCTGCGTCATCGCGCAGCTGATTGCCTACCAAAAGCCTGGCATCCTTAAAACCGCCGATTTCACCCTTGGGTAAAATGGCATCCAGCACGGCGGGACTGATCTTGCAACCACAGCCTGCTCCATGAGAATAGGCTGTCAGTTTAATGTCTGTTATTTTCTTATGATTACCGGTATTCTGTTCAGTTTCCGTTGTCATCTTTGTTTGTTTTAATATCAACGTTATTGCTGCATGCGGCTATTTCGTTTTGTGCCATTTCTAATACCCGGGCAGCCACCCGAAGGGCATCACAGGGTTCACCGACTGCCAGCTGTGCGGTCCAGCGCTTATTTTCCACAGGTTTACGGCTTTTAGCATAAGCCTTATCGTAATAAGTTAACACGCGCCGGATAAAACTTCGCATGTCGCCTTTTTGTATATCTTCAATAGCAGCCCGGGTCTGATCTGGCCCCAGTCGTTTTTTAATTTTAAGCGTGGCTGTTTCCAGAAAGTCTTTATTCAATATCCCGTATTGCCGGTTGAGGACTTCCACCCGGCTTTCCAAAGGGACCATTAATTCGATTTCAGGTGCCACACAAAGCTGCTCCCAAAGCGGCCCGGGAATGGCAATTTTACCGATCGTCCTGCTTTCATCCTCTATCCAGATACGCCGCCCGGATTCCATGACTTTTAAAGCCCAGGCCAGATTATTTTCAAACTGTTCCTGGCTTGGCTGGATAAAGCGGCCCATACTGCCATAGGCAGATCCCTGATGACATGCCAGGGCTTCCAGGTCCACGACTTGCTCGCCCAGATGCTTTAATTGTTGCAATATTCCGGTCTTATTAGCGCCGGTTTTACCGGATAGGACGATTAGCTCTAAAGCCTGACTAAAGGTTCTATGCGTCCACCGGCGAAAGGCTTTATAACCTCCTTTAATAACATATACTTCAAATCCATAAAGATTTAGCGCCCAGGCCATGGCTTCGCTGCGCATGCCGCCCCGCCAGCAGTGTAGCAGGACTTTTTGCCCCGGGGCATGGGAAAGGGCTGTTTTAATAAAGCCGGCCCATTTAGGACCTGTAATATCAAAGCCCTGTATAATTGCGGCTTGTCTGCCTTCATGATGATAGGTGGTACCTACAACCGCCCGCTCCTCGTCTGTAAATAAAGGCAGGGAAATGGCGCCCGGAATATGACCTTTAGCATATTCCTTAGGGCTGCGGATATCCAAAATTGGCAGCGAGGCCACTTTTGGGTCTTCCATCATTTCTATTGTGATAAGGTGGATCATTGTGTCCAAAGGTACCAACAAACCCATAGATTGCAGGAATATATAATCGGGATCACAGCGAAATTAAATAGTTTAGGTTATTGGTGTACCAGTAGCCCCTTGTATTTTTTAAGCAATTTAAAGGTGCATACTATATGTATAGCGAGTAAAACATCAAATATCAAAAAGAAAACCATGATATTTTTCATGCTGTTATATAACTCCTGCGCCGTATATTTCACCGTACCTCCGCCTTCCATATCCTGAACCTGATTTAACAGCACCTGGAAATTAGCCAGCACTTCCTTTTTCATGACCAGCATATAACCTGCACTAAAGATCAGTTGGAGCACAAAGAATATGGCAACAAATGCATTGACTCTGATCCAGTCCCTGACATTTGCCTTTGCCGGCATTCCGGGCTGGATATTACGGCGATAAAACTGTGTGGATTTTACCATGTACAGGACGACACATCCGAGTACAAAAGCTGCAAACAAAAAGGCGGGATTAGAAAATGCCGCCATCAGAAAAAGCATGGCAAAAAATGCCAGAATAAATACAACGGGCATCAAAATGGCACTTAATATACGGTACAGCTTTTCTAACATCATATTGTTGCGTTGGTCGCCAAACAGGGACTTCAGGAAAAAGGATTTTGAACTATTTTAATATTGAGCCATCAGCTGCATTTGCCTCTTGCATGAGTTTTAAAAATAACGTCAATGCCTGCATCTTTTCCGGATTCACATCGTAGCTGATTTTTTCTCTGAAATAAGTCTCCAGATCAAAATAGCTATACGGATTTTCTGCTGATACTGCCGCTAAATTATCAAGTCCTACCTGATTGGCCAAATCAAATGCCTTAAGAAAGGATTCAGGAAGCGGCTTATTGGCAATCCAGGCGGCCATCATAAAGGGCAGGCCTGTAAAATCAGTCCAAACTTCGGCCAGGTCATAAATATATTTTTGCGGTTTGGGCCCGTATTTTTGCTCGAAAACCCGGTCTCCGATAATAACGCCTGCCGTAGTACCTTTAATCTGATCAATATAACCCGCAGTAGCGGGCCTGTACACGACCTTTTTCTTCCAGAAGTGGTGGAAGATTACCTTACATAGGTTAATGGAGCTAAAACTCTGGTAATCCAAAATCACCGTTTCGATTTTTTCTACCGGTACGTCACTGAAAAGACAAACCGTTTCAACGGCGCCCACAGAACCAATACAGTAATTAGAAACAATTTTCCAGTCCTGCAGTTGGGGAATATAAGCCACGGGGATCAGCCCCATATCTACTTCGTTATCTACCAGCATCTTACCGATCTTAGAAGGAAAATCCTCTACCAAATCCATCTGCGCTAATAATTCAGGGGAACGTTTTACGCCATATAATAAAGGCTTTGTATTCAAATAACTAACGGCGGCGACTTTAATCTTCTTCAAATGCTGTAAATTTGCCGGCAAAGATAAGATTTATCAAAATAATCAAACGTTAGCAAAAACAAAATAGAATGGATCTCCACCAGCTTACAGCCATCTCCCCCATTGATGGCCGCTACCATCCACAGGTAAGTACATTAGAGGGCTTTTTTTCTGAGTATGCCCTGATTAAATACCGCGTGTATGTAGAAATACAGTATTTTATCTTCCTGGCAGATAAGAAAATCTTCAAATTACCAGTCAAAGACAAAAATAAATTACTGGAAGCAGCTGCAGCATTTAGCCTGGAGGATGCTGTGCGTATCAAGGAGATTGAAAAAACCACCAATCACGATGTAAAGGCCGTCGAATATTTCTTAAAAGAAATCCTGGATGGTTTAGGCCTCAGTAATTTAAAAGAATGGATTCATTTTGGCCTGACTTCTCAAGATATAAACAATACAGCGATCCCCTTAGGATGGAAAGAGGCAGTAGAGACCGAGTATCTGCCGGCCCTCATAAATCTGCAGATGCATTTACAGCAAATGGCCACGCAATGGAAAACGACCCCAATGCTTGCCAGGACACATGGTCAGCCGGCCTCTCCTACAACCCTTGGAAAGGAATGGATGGTATTTGTTGAAAGACTGATCCATCAGGTGGACTTATTGACAGCCATTCCTTTTGCCGCCAAATTTGGCGGGGCAACAGGTAATTTTAATGCCCATTATGTTGCCTTTCCCAAAAAAGACTGGGTAAAACTGGGTAATGAGTTTGTAGAAGAAAGACTGGAGCTGCAACGCATGCAGTTTACGACGCAGATTGAACATTATGACCTTTTGGCTGCACAGTTTGATACTATTAAAAGGATCAATAACATACTGATAGATTTATGCCGTGATATCTGGACCTATGTTTCCATGGATTATTTTAAGCAGAAGACAAAAAAAGGCGAAGTAGGCTCTTCTGCGATGCCTCATAAAGTCAACCCGATCGATTTTGAAAATGCAGAAGGGAATCTGGGTATTGCCAATGCCTTATTGGAACACCTGAGTGCCAAACTTCCCATCAGTCGCCTGCAACGTGACCTGACCGACTCCACTGTACTGCGTAACCTGGGCGTCCCGGTAGCCCATAGCCTTATTGCGATACGTTCTATTGAAAAAGGTCTGGATAAATTATTGCTTAATGAAGCGAAGCTTAAGGCTGATCTGGAAAACAACTGGGCCGTTGTCGCAGAAGCCATCCAGACGATTCTGCGCAGGGAAAATTACCCGAATCCTTATGAAGCATTAAAGGACCTGACAAGAGGTAAGGCATCCATTACCAAAAAGGATATCCAGAAGTTCATTACAACGCTTAAAGTTTCAAAGGCACTTAAGGACGAATTGCGTCGGATCACTCCTGAAAATTATATCGGTGTCACGGCCGCTTTCTAGGGCGTTTACCTTAGGTATTATTAAAAACTAAACCAACCTATTACAGTACCGCCCATACTTCAAATAGCTGATAGGCCGATAATAGACGCCTCCTGATTAAAGTAAATACTGATACCAGGAGGCGTTTTTAATGGATTTTATGGGGCTTGAATGTATCATTTGATGCTTATTCTTAACAATAGACCGGCACCAAATCCATCACTGTTTTTCGTTTTTGTAATGTTTGGATAACTGAACTTAACCGGGTCGCCTGGTTTTTATGCCAAAAACTGCCGGGTCACCTCCTCCAGGCAGGCCAGGTCACCATCGGTGACTTTACCAAAAAAAGAGATGCCGCCTGCACCGCTGTTAAGCGCATAACGGATACCATTTTTGAGATCGCCGCTACTTTTGAAATCCGGCAAATAAAGTCCGGCATAGAGCGGCATTTTACCATGCAGAAAATGAACCCCCTCTGCCACAGCATCACCGATCCAACGTGTATTTTCCTTATAAAATCCATGGTAAATCATTGGGCAGACGCCATCCAGGTCCCAATAGGTCCAGTCCTGTCGTACATTCCTTCGGGCCACTTCAGGTGTAGGGAATACAGCAGCCGTTATTTTTTTATGAACGCTATGCGCGGTGGCGGATAAATGGTTCACAATATTTGTAACCTGATTATAGCGGAACTGTCGCCATGATAAGCTTGCCTCCGGATAGGTTATGTCACTTAGGGTTTCACCACACCACTCGGTGAAGCTTTTTTGACAATGGTCGCAATAACAAAAGTCATAATCGGGCATTTCTTTTGTCTGCACCAGATCATAGTTAGACCAGAGATTGACGGGCAAAATCACGTCACAATACCGGACATAATCCAAATGAATACCATCGACATAGTCCAGTGCCAGAATATCACTGACCTGCTTTTCCAGGTACTCCAGCGTGGTGGCTTTGGACGGGCAGAGCCACCTGTAATAATCAACGTATGGTGGCTGGGTCGCGCAGCTCTTTCCCGACCTGGAGACGGCATACCATTCAGGATGCTGTTGTAAAAGTTTTTTTTCTCCCCGGTTCATGGTCCACATCCAGCGGTGCGTTTCCAGTCCCTGCCCTTTTGCGGATTTAAAATGTTTTTCACTGTCATTTTCAAAGAAGACGCCGGTTATCCCGGCCTTGGCATAAGCGCGATAGGTCGCCTCCATCTGCTGCATGGACATATTTATATCAGGATTGATCCAGACCCAGTTTCTAAGCACCTTTTTAGCAGTCTGATTCGTCTTATTTTTAATAAAGTGAGATAATTCTGGTTTTACTTCATCCCGGCTGTGTGCAGCCGCCAACAAGGGCGCCGTAGCCACTGCCGCAGAGGCGAGGAATGCTTTTTTCAGGAAATCTCTTCTATGATCTTTCATTGCCTTATTTTTTTATGGTGAAGGTTAAATTGCCTTAAATATGAAAATGGTCAATTAAGCACCGACAAAAAACCGCTTTGGTCCAGTGCCATTAGTTCACGGCCCCGCGGATCCATTAAGCAGACCCTGAACCACTCTTTATCAGCATTCATTTGCAGTATAAAACGCTCCGTTTTACCATTTGCAGGATCCTTAAGAACAATACTGCTGTCTACATTATTGAGTTCAGATAAAGTTAAGGCAAATTTCTGACGGGCGGCATAAGTATACTGCTGCGCATAGTAAATTTTCCAGAGGGCCGCCTTTTGTAATTCAATCAATGGCAGTGCGGTTTTCCGGGTGCTGTCCTTTACAAAAAATAAATATCCCCATCTGTCTGGTGCGTGCATATTAACAATGCCTTGCGGTGACCATACCCAATTATGTTCCGGTAATAATTTGCCCTTGCGGGTATTTCTTTGGTAGCCGCCAGTAGCTGTTGGATGTACATCCCACTGTACCCTTGAAAAATTGATCCGCCAGTAACTACCTATCCGGGGGGCAGGTCTGGCAAAGCCCAGCACTCCTTTAAATGGAATAGCCATTTCTACTATCCAGCCACTGTCTTTGTCAGCGACGTTGTTCAAGGTTCCATGTAGCTTTACCGCCGTTTTGAGACCTTTTAAATCCCAGTGAATAAGCGCCTGCCCGCCATTTCTGTAGGGCCTTGTCATCAAAAGATCCAGGACTGTCCCCAGCTGGTTAATTTCAAGTTCATAATAGTTGAAAGTAGAAGCGGAGGGGGAAAAGAAGACCTCAAAATCATTATCCTGATAAATAATTGTATCTCTTTTTTTTAAGGTAGCCCAAAGATCTGGTTCCGTCAATTCTGCTGCAATATATAAATAGGCATCATCCCAGCACATTTTAACCCGGGTAGGCAAAATCCGGTCCGTGGAGTCAATCCTTTTGTGTTCTAAAACGGAGTTACCGGCTATATCCAGGAAGCGGTCACTCCAGGGCGCCTTTTCCCAGGCCTGCTCGCTAAGATTACCATCAATGATAACAGGCTTAAGGGCCCTTGGCGCATGATACAACTTGGGCATTTGAAGCAAACCAAGCGGAATACCCATGGGGAGGGAATCTGCATAAAGCCTGTGTGATCTGTTGGCAGAAATTTCATGCGCCTGAAGATCTCCGGCGCAAAAAGTAAAAAGAATAAGGCTTAAGCAAATAGAAGCTGTCCTGAAACAGTGTCTGAGGTTCTTATAGTCACTGATACTTGCAAGGAACTTTGAGGGCTCCTGGTGTATATGGCGATTTGCTTTTACCATCCTTGAAACAGGTTATGCTGCTTTTTTATTCTTTAAGTTTCCTTTTATCATTATTTAAGCGATCAGCGGTGAATCAGTTTTTAACTGCCCCTGCTGGTAAACAAATTTACGTTTTTTAGAAAAGAAAAATATAATGGTAAATGCAGGCCAGTTAGAGGACAGCAACAGCAAAAGAATAATATGGTAATATACCCCTGTTAGAACGGGCCGCTCTAGCTGTTCCAGTTGATCCAGTTTGCTTCTGCCTGGATGGTGAGCATGGGGTAGCCATTTTGGATTCTGGCGCCCTGTAATTGTCCCTTTTGCAAAAACCGGGTCATAGCGGGGTTATACACCAGATCATAAAGATAATGGCGCTCAGATAACAGTTCATAGGCCAGGTCAGGAGACTGGTCCTCGTTGGGAAAGGTGCCAACGGGACTGCAGTTGATGATCACGCTATATTGCTGCAGAATTACGGGCGATTTAATTTCCTGATAACTGAACTGGTCAGCCGCAGGACTGCGTGAAACAAAACGATAATCTATACCCAACTTTTTCAACACAAAGCAGACGGCTGCCGCAGCGCCGCCGGTACCTAAAATCAAGGCTTTTTTGTCGGCTTCGTGCAGTTGTGGGATAAATGATTTTTCAAAACCGATAACATCCGTATTATAACCAATACGCCTGCCATCTTTAAGCTGCACACAGTTACAGGCCTGCATTGCATTTACTTCCGGGCTGCTCTCACTCAGATAAGGGAGAATAGCTTTTTTGTAAGGGATAGTAATACAAAATCCTTTTAATTCAGGGTCGCGAAACAATTGATCCACTTGCTCAATATGTTGAAGCTCCTGATTTTCAAATACGCAATCTGACAGTCCTTCACGGGCAAACATTTCTTCAAAGTACTTTTTTGAAAAGGAATGACCCAGTGGCCGTCCGATGATGGCGTATTTTCTCATGAATATTTAAATGAATTCTTTGCTAAAGGTTAATAGGTGCTCTGCTGATCCTTGTCCAGGTATAAATGAAAAGTATCACTTCTTAGGCCGATCCGCATGGTTTCCAGAGGAATGATCTCGGTAGGCGCAATATTGCCCAGATTAACATTGCAGCCGCAGAGTTCAAGAAAATAAAGCTGTTGATTTTTCTGCGGCGCTTCCCAGATAATTTTTTCTTTGGGAATCTTGGTCAGGATTTCATTGACGAGCCCTTGCCTGACCTCGCCGCTATCGCGGTATAAGCCGACATTACCCGCTTCCCTGGCTTCTGCAATAACATAACTGGCGCCTGCTGACAGTTCATCCTGCATCAGTTGTATCCACCTGTAAGGAGCCATAATATTTGTCGCGTCCTTGCTGCCCACCTCGCTTAAAATAGTTGCGTGCTTGGTCAGTTTTTCTATATAGCCACATTTTTCTGCGTGGGGTATAGAAATAGATCCATCGCTGACTTCCATATAATCAATCCCGTAATCCTTACAGATTCCTGTATAATCTTCTATTTGATTACGGATCAGAAAAGCTTCAAAAAGTGTTCCCCCGAAATAAACAGCGATATCATTAGAACGGTAAATCTCTATTTTTTCCTTTAGGTTCGGCGTAACCATGGAGGTCCCGAATCCCAGTTTTACAATATCAATATAAGGTTTTCCAATGCTGACAAAGTTTTTTGTTTCTTCCAGACTCAGGCCTTTATCCATGACCATTGTAAGCCCGAATTCTCTTGGAGAAATAGTACGCTCAGGGATCTGAGATAGTTTAAAATTCATCTAGAAAGTTTTTACTTTGGTCGCAAAAATAAGCTTATTGATTGAAAACTACTTTTAAATTGGTTAATTTCCTATTTCAAATTACTTTTTAGGCTTCTTATACTGAGCCAGTAAATTAACTATTCTGTGGTTTTGTAAAATCGCAGGATTTAATTCCAGTACTTTTTTAAATTGTTTGGGCGAAGCTGCCAGCGCGGTTTCCAGATTAATCAGTGCGTCACCCACCCTGCCCTGTTCATATTGTGCAAAAGCAGTAAAATATAAAAATATAGCTTTGCCATTTGTCAGTTCATAAGCAGTGGCGGCCTGTTCTTCCGCATCCTCGTAAGCTCCGGCCAGATACATACATTTTATCAGATTAGACCAACCGGTAACACTTTTCCTGCGATGTTTCACCACTGTCCCAAAGGAAAAGATGGCTTCCGTGTACTCCTCCATATTCATCAGGCACTCCCCCTTGGCCAGTTCATATTCATAAGCATTCTGATTAAATGCCATGGCCGTATCCAGTGACTTTAAAGCCTGTGACCATTTCATCTCATCCATGTAAGTCAAGGCAATTTTATAATAAAGCTTGCTTTCCGTCGGACTCAGGTTAATGGCCTTACGAAAATAAAACCTTGCGTTTTCTCCATTAAGTAACCGGTGATAACAATAACCGATCGCTTCATAAACGACACTGTCCGGTTTGGAGAGTTCAAGCGTTTTTTTCAACACTTCGATCGCTTCTTTATAACGGCGCATATGCATAAGAGCATCGCCCATATTGCGGTAGGCGTAATCAAATTTGTCATTGATGGCGATGGCGTATTCATAAGCATCTAAGGCCTTCTCATAGCGCTTGATACATTGGTAGGCCGCCCCCAGGTTAAACCATGCCAGTTCATTATAAGGATATGAATCGATGATCCGTTTATATATCTGTATCCCATCATAATGGCGATTGGTAAAATCTGTCCAGAAACAGATTTTATAAAGCGCTTCTTCGTTGTTGGGATCAATTTCCAGTATAGAGGCCAAACAATTAAAAACATCATTGTACAATTCATAATCATCGAAAACATCGGCCAGTTCAAAAAGAAGATCTACAAGTTCCTCCCCTTCAAACAAGTTTATAGCAGTTTCCAGAATCTCTTTCGCCTCCATGTTTTTTTTCATGGCGAGCAGAGCCTCTGTCTTTAGAATATAAATATTGACATCCTGATTATCATAAATCATGGCCTGGTCCAGAACAGCCATTGCCTCATCGAGATGTTTATAAACAATTAAGTAATCGGCTTTTTTAACTAACAAGGGTGTTGAATAAGGATAATATTGCAAGGCAATATCCACGGCCTCCATCGCCTTTTTTACCTTATCCAGTTCATCAAAGTACTCAATGATGGTTAAAAAGACGTCCTCTTCCAAAAATACATTTTCAGCACCGCTACGAAGTTTTTCGTAACTACTTAACCATTCACTTAAAAATTGCTGCTCATCTCTGAAATTATCTTCTCGCATAACCCCTCCTTTTAAAAAAGTACCAAATATGTTTTTGCTGCCTGGCCCCTTAATCGCCAGCAATCAGGTTATAGTTTGCCGTCCGGTACCATTATGGCAAACGCTGAACCTTGCAATATTAATGATTATCTGACCCGAAAGGCATTT
>Ga0182744_1000645_pt1 | contig 32405 bp, 25 predicted proteins | sample eDN3rd30CKraftMG_FD_128525 | JGI IMG/M metagenome (GOLD analysis project Ga0182744, IMG submission 128525) | Enriched Miracle-Growth compost microbial communities from Emeryville, California, USA - eDNA 3rd pass 30_C Kraft MG (version 2) (version 2) ... | reverse complement strand
CAAATCTGCCGATGCGTACACTTACCTGTTTCCCCGTTTGAGGGTCTATGCCTAATATACGTTCACTGCTGGCACGATCGGCGTTTTCTATGGTATTTTTGACTTCTTTGTGAAACGGGCCATAAAAATTATGCAGCATAGCTGTCCATTCTTTGAGGCCATTGGCAATTTCATCAAATTCTTTTTCAACCGTAGCTGTGAAGTTAAAATCGACGATATCCTTAAAATGCTCTACGAGGAAATCATTTACTAAGATACCAATATCAGTAGGAAAGAGTTTTGCTTTTTCTGTCCCAGTGATTTCTGTTTTTTTTGCGATATGAATTTCGCTGTTATGCAGTGTTAATACATGATATTGACGTGATTTTCCGTCGCGATCTTCTTTTACTACATATCCTCGATTCTGTATGGTGGATATTGTAGGAGCATAGGTAGAGGGGCGACCGATACCCAATTCTTCCAATTTTTTAACCAAGCTGGCTTCGGTGTACCGAGCTGGAGGTCTGCTATAGCGCTCCGTGGCTACCATTTCTTTCAATCCGAGGGATTGTCCCTTTTGAAGTGGTGGGAGTAGGGCATTATCACCTGATTCTTCCAAGTTTATGTCAGTCTCATCATCTGTCGATTCAAAATAAACCTTCAAAAACCCATCAAATTTCATCACTTCCCCATTGGCTGTAAATTCTTCATTCCGGGTAGATACACCTATTTTGGCGGTAGTTTTTTCGAATTCGGCTTCGCTCATTTGTGAAGCAATGGCTCTTTTCCAAATCAGTTCATATAAGCGGCGTTCTGCATGATCCCCATCTACTGTATGCTGATTGAAATAAGTTGGCCTAATGGCTTCGTGTGCTTCTTGTGCTCCAGCGGATTTTGTTTTGTATTGCCGGCGCTTATAATATGGATTGCCATAGGCAGATCGTATTTCTTGTTCTGCAGCTTGCAATGCCGTATCGCTTAAATTAACGGAATCGGTACGCATGTAGGTTATTTTACCAGATTCATATAACCGTTGTGCAATACTCATGGTTCTGGCTACTGAAAAACCCAGTTTTCTACTGGCCTCTTGTTGTAGGGTTGAGGTGGTAAAAGGAGCCGCAGGGTTGCGCTTAGTAGGTCTGGTTTCTAAGCTTTTTACCTGATAAGTGGCTGCAATACAATCTTCTAAGAATTGCTGTGCTTCTTGTTGAGTGGCAAAACGTTTAGAAAGCTCTGCCTTAAAGAGCTCTTTCTTGTTGGTTTCTGAGTAAAATACAGCAACAACACGAAAAGCGGCTTCGGGTTCAAATCTATTAATTTCACGCTCCCTGTCTACCAACAGTCTAACAGCAACAGATTGCACTCGACCTGCAGACAAGGAAGGCTTTACTTTTTTCCAGAGTACAGGCGATAGTTCAAAACCAACCAACCGATCCAATACCCGGCGCGCTTGCTGGGCATTCACTAGATTAAAATCAATTTTCCGAGGCTGTTCAATAGCTTTTAGAATAGCTGGCTTAGTAATCTCATGAAAAACAATCCGTTTAGTAGAAGCGTCTGATAAATTTAATGTTTCATATAAGTGCCATGAAATGGCTTCTCCCTCGCGGTCTTCATCGGAAGCTAACCATACCGTTTCGGCAGATTTTGCTAACTTTTTTAATTCGCTGACAACTGCTTTCTTATCAGCTGGGACCTCATATTTCTGTGTAAAATTATTATCTGTATCAATGGCGTCGTCTGTTTTAACCAAGTCTCGTATGTGCCCATAACTTGATTTTACTAAAAAATCCTTACCTAAATATCCTTCTATTGTTTTTGCTTTCGCTGGAGATTCTACAATTAATAAATTCTTTGCCATTCAGTTTCTTGATTTTTGCAAATAAAGGGATTTATTCATGTTTTAGCAAACAACACAACGCCTTTTTAATAAAAAAGCTGAAGTTTAAATACCTCAGCTGATGAAAACTAGAAGAGAAAGCCACCACCTAGTAAGTCTTTACCTTCATAAAAAACGGCCGATTGACCCGGCGCTATTCCTTTTACGTGATGGTGAAAATCTACTTTCATATAGCCGTTTTCTTCTACAATCGTGCTCATCATACCCGCATCCTTGTAGCGTATTTTAGTAACCGCTTCGATGGCTTGGGTTATGTGTTCGTATTTTACTAGATTGACGTTTCTTACATAAGCGGCATTGCGTTCTAGCTCGTTTTCTGTACCTAATACAACGGTGTTACTTTCTGGTAAGATTTGGGTTACAAACATAGGGCGACCTAATGCAATACCTAGTCCTTTACGTTGCCCAATGGTATAATAGGGGTATCCGGCGTGCTGACCAACAATGGTTCCATCTGTTAAGATGAAATTACCAGGGCCAATGCGTTCATCAATATCGGTTACCCGATGACGTAGAAAAGCACGATAATCGTTGTCTGGAACAAAACAAATTTCATAACTTTCTGACTTGTTAGCCAATTCTGTTTGCCCCATTTCCAACGCCATTTGGCGAATCTCCTTCTTTGTAAAACTTCCCAATGGAAATTTGGTGCGGGCTAGGTTTTTTTGAGAAACACCCCACAATACATAAGATTGATCTTTGTGTTCATCCAGGCCTTTTGAGATAACATAACGCCCATTATCCTGTAGCCGGATATTAGCATAATGGCCCGTAGCAATGAACTCGCAATCGAGTTTATCTGCACGTTTCAACAGCGCTTCCCATTTAATATGGGTATTGCATAGCACACAGGGATTGGGTGTTCGTCCTGCTAAATATTCATCAACAAAATTGTCGATAACAAAATCGCCAAATTCGTTTCTGATATCCAATATATAATGTGGAAAGCCATAGCCCACCGCCAGTGCACGCGCATCGTTTATACTATCCAAGCTACAACAGCCTGTTTCTTTTGAGCTGCCACCTGATGAAGCGTAGTCCCAGGTCTTCATGGTTAAACCGATGACCTCATATCCCTGCTCATGAAGCATAACAGCGGCTACAGAACTGTCTACCCCGCCACTCATAGCCACTAAAATTCTACCGTGCTTGCTCATAACGATTGTTTGAAAACATAATAAAGGGGCAAAGATAAGGTGAAATTTTAGAATATTGGATTTCTGGCCGTCAGTTAAATGTAAATACCCTTTTGCAGGCGCATGGTTTTCTAAATAATAAAAATTAAATTTGTTTATATAAGCTATTGAAATGATGGATCAAAGTAAGTTTGACGGAAAAAAGAACAGGCGCAGTAAGGCATGGTTTTCAAGAGAGGGAAAGGAAGGGTTTATCTATAGAGCATGGATGAAAAATCAGGGCATACCACACGATATGTTTGATGGTCGGCCTGTTATTGGTATCTGTAATACTTGGTCTGAGTTGACTCCATGTAATGCTCATTTCCGTGATTTAGCTGAATCTGTGAAGAAAGGGGTACTGCAAGCGGGTGGTTTTCCAGTCGAATTTCCGGTTATGTCGTTAGGGGAAACCTTAATTAAACCAACAGCTATGCTCTATCGAAATCTGGCGAGCATGGATGTAGAAGAATCTATTCGGGCAAATCCGTTGGATGGTGTCGTACTGTTATGTGGTTGCGATAAAACAACCCCCTCTTTACTTATGGGGGCATGTAGTGTAAACATCCCTACGATTGTCGTTTCGGGCGGTCCGATGCTGAAAGGACATTGGCGCGGTATGGATATTGGTACTTCTGATGTATGGCGTTTTGATGCAGCCTTCAAGCTGGGCGAAATTACCGAAGCTGAGTTTATTGATGCGGAGGCCTGTATGGCTAGAACCCAAGGAAACTGTGCAGTGATGGGGACAGCAGCAACGATGGCTACCATGGTAGAGGCTTTGGGAGTGAGTTTGCCGGATAACGCAACCATTCCAGCGGCCGATGCACGACGAAAAGTATTGGCACAATTGTCGGGTAGACGAATTGTTGAGATGGTTGAAGAAGACCTGAAACCCAGCGATATCCTTACACGTGAGGCTTTTGAAAATGCTATTATGGTAAACGCTGCCATTGGTGGGTCTACTAATTTTGTTATTCATTTGTTGGCTATTGCTGGTCGAATTGGTGTACCGCTCCGAATTGATGATTTTGATCGGTTGTCTGAGCAGATCCCATTATTGGCCAATGTGCAGCCTTCGGGACAATTTTATGTAGAAGATTTGTATTATGCTGGGGGGATACCGGCTATCGTTAATGAATTACGAAATTTTCTTCATTATCATGCCCTAACGGCTAACGGTCAATCTATCGGTACGAATAGCGAAAAAGCTTCGATTTATGATACACAAATTATTGCGTCTGTAGATCAACCTTTTAAACCAACTTCTGGCATTGCTGTACTGAAAGGAAACTTAGCACCTGATGGTGCTGTTATTAAACCGTCGGCCGCCAGCATGCATTTAATGAAGCATCGGGGAAAAGCTGTTGTATTTGAGACCATTGAGGATTATCATGCTCGGATTGATTTACCGGATCTGGATGTGGATGAAAATTCGATATTGGTTTTAAAGAACGTGGGGCCAAAAGGATATCCTGGGATGGCAGAGGTAGGAAATATGGCGCTGCCTAAAAAAATATTGGAGAAAGGCATTACGGATATGGTTCGAATTTCAGATGGACGCATGAGTGGAACAGGGTTTGGAACTGTCATACTACACGTTTCACCAGAAGCTGCAGCTGGTGGGCCTTTAGCATACGTGAAAAACGGAGATTATATTTCGATAGATGTAGCGCAGCGGTTCATTTCATGGGAAGTGAACGATGAAGAATTGGCATTGCGAAAACAACAGATGCCCTTGGTTGATCTAACCGTTAAACGTGGATATGTTGGATTGTATATTGAACACGTTGAGCAGGCTCATTTGGGCGCAGATTTTGGCTTCTTGAAAGGTGGCTCGGGAAGTGATGTTCCCCGAGACTCCCATTAAAATTTCATGTCTTCCACTTCTCGTGCCGTTTGCTCAATTTTAGCTTTGAGTTCTTGCTTAAAACGGATGAGATTTTGGGTGAGCTGATCGTTTGAAGTAGCTAATATTTGGACAGCAAGCAGTCCGGCATTCTTTGCTGCATTTAGTGCTACAGTAGCAACGGGTATCCCGTTAGGCATTTGCAAAATGGATAAAATAGAGTCCCAACCATCAATCGAGTTTGATGATTTAACGGGAACACCGATGACCGGAAGGTGAGTAATCGATGCGACCATGCCCGGTAAATGGGCTGCTCCACCCGCACCAGCTATGATGACCTTCAGCCCCCTAGACGCAGCCGTTTGCGCGTAATTAAACATGCGCTCAGGTGTGCGATGTGCCGACACAATGGTTACTTCTACCTCTACACCCAAGTCTTTTAGTACTTGAATAGCATCTTGCATGACAGGTAAATCTGATTTGCTTCCCATGATGATACCTACAGATGGGGATGGAGTTGAATGCATAATTAATTGTTTTGTTACGCGATAATTTTTATTGTACGCTGGATCTTTCTTGCCAATTCAATAGCCTGATCCCGACTTTCATGAATAATGGTTACATGACCCATTTTACGAAAAGGCTTGGTAAATTTTTTGCCATAAAGATGTACGTACACACCATTTTCTGCCAGGGCTTCTTCTAACCCTTCATACACCGCTAATCCTTCATAGCCTTCTGCACCTAATAAATTAATCATAACCGCATTACTTCTGGCTGCAGTATTCCCCATAGGAAGATTAAAAATAGCTCGTATATGCTGTGCAAACTGAGATGTAAAGTTCCCTTCAATGGTGTGGTGCCCACTGTTATGTGGCCGTGGTGCTAACTCATTTACTAAAATCCGACCATCTTTGGTAAGAAATAATTCTACGGCCAATAAACCCACAATTTGCAGATCTTCGGCAATCTTGATAGCCAAATGCTCTGCTTGTTGTTGTATCTCAAAAGGAAGGGTGGAAGGAGAAACTAGAAATTCGACCAAGTTGGCCTGTGGATTGAATTCCATTTCAACCATCGGAAATGCGGCAACGTGGCCATCATCATTCCGGGCGACAATCACAGCTATTTCTTTCTCGAAATCTACCCATTGCTCCACGATGCTAGGTGCTTCAAAAGCTTCCGTCCAATCGGTTTCATCTATAATTTTGTATACACCTTTACCATCGTATCCATCTTTTCTTAATTTTTGGATGTATGGAAAAGGAAATGTAACGTCCTTTAGGTTTTCCCTCGCTGATATTAATTGAAATGGTGCAGTGGGAATATCGTTTTGTTTAAAGAATTGTTTTTGTAAACCTTTGTCTTGAATGAGGCGAATAACACGTGCTTGTGGGTATACAATCACACCTTCTTCTTCTAATTTTTCTAAAGCATCTACATTCACTTTTTCAATCTCAATGGTCAGCATGTCTACCAATTTACCAAAGCGATAAACGGTATCAAAATCATGGAGTTGCCCAGTCTCAAACCGGTCGCACAGGTTTTTACAGGGTGCATCTGGGTCTGGGTCTAAAATAGAAATACTGATGTTTAAATTAACCGCTTCTTGTATCAGCATGCGGCCCAACTGGCCTCCACCTAGGATACCTAAGCGTAACTCGCCATAAAAATCTTTTTCCATAATGGTTTTAGTCAAGTAGATTGGTTTACTGCTTGGCTAACTGTTTCGTGTTTTTTAGTGTTTTTAATATTATTTTTCTCTGAACCAATTTTTTTCTGTAACTCAAGAAAAGCACCGATTAATGCCTCTGGTCTTGGCGGACAACCCTGTACGTAAACATCCACAGGTATAATTTTATCTACTCCTTTGACCACATGGTAGCCATGCTGCCAATACGGCCCTCCGCAATTGGAGCAAGAACCCATGGATATGACGTATTTTGGTTCGGGCATTTGCTCATATAATAAGCGTATTCTGTCGGCCATTTTAAATGTTACCGTGCCAGCAATAATGATCACATCTGCTTGCCTCGGAGAGGCGCGTGGAAATACACCATATCGATCGAGATCATAGGTGGCAGCCATCGCTCCCATCATTTCGATGGCACAACATGCAATACCGAAACTAACGGGCCACATGGATGAGAGACGGGCCCAATTTAAAAGATCGTCCAATTTGGCAACGACAATGCCGCCGTCTGCATGATGTTGATGACTATCCATTTGTATTTTTCTTAATGAATTTCGGTTTAAATGTCGGCTTCGGTGCAACTTTCATTTCGGTCGATGTTGTTGTTGCCGTTGTCCATCCAAATGGTTTTACTTCATAAATCTCTTGATTGTTTTTTTCATAGACCGAAAGGGGGACTGCGTTTTGAACGGTGGGTAGGGTAGGGTGCGGTTTTACCCATTCCAAATCTCCCTTTTTCCATACATATACTAAGCCAATAATTAATATGCCAATAAAAATAAACATTTCAATTAAGGTGTACCAACCCCATCGGCTATCGGCAGCGATCAATTCAGATGAACCAAAAATGGTTGTCCAAGGAAAAATAAAAACCATTTCTACATCAAAAAGAAGAAACACCAAGGCTATGACATAGAATCGAGAATTAAATTGAATCCAGGAACTCCCTTGTGCGATCTCGCCACATTCGTACGTACTTTGCTTTGCTGCTGTAGGCTTTTTGGGAGACAAAAATTTACCTAAGCCTAAGGTGAATAATACGAGAAATAAGCTCCCTAGGAGGTAGATAAAAACCTTGCCAAATTCCGTTATTTGAGAACCTTCTTCCATCGCTCAAAAATAGTAAAAAAATGCGAGTTGAATTTAAGAGCCTGTTTAAATTTTACAATACGGATTTAAACAGGCTCTAAAAGATATTGCCTGTATTTGAATTTACTACTTTTTCTTGGCAAATGTGCGCCATGATTTGTTGTGCATGAACACGCGAATTTTCAATGAACCAGAGATGTGTGTTCATGCCGCCACATACGACTCCCGCTAAATAGAGGTTAGGAATGTTGGTTTCCATGGTTTGTTCGTTATGTTCTGGAATAAGAAGCTCATCGTTCGAAAGATGAAGCCCCAGTTTCCTAAGAAATTCGAAATCGGGTTGATATCCTGTAAGTGCTAATACGAAATCGTTTGGTAATATGATCTTGTCTTTTGGAGTTTGTATATGAACGCAATCCTCCTCAATAGCAGTCAAGCAACTATTGAAATAGACTTGTATAGAACCTTCCTTGATTCGATTTTCTATATCGGGTCTTACCCAATATTTTACCCTTGGACTAATTTCCTCTTTTCGGATAACCATGGTAACGTCAGCCCCTCTACGATAAGTTTCCAAAGCTGCATCAACAGAAGAATTGCTACTACCTACTACAACTACCTTTTGATTGGCGTAATAATGGGGATCGTTATAATAATGCCTTACTTTAGATAGATTTTCACCCGGAATATGCATGAGATTGGGTTTGTCATAAAACCCTGTGGCTACAATAACGTATGTTGCCTGATAGTTACGTTTTGAGGTATGTATGCTGAAGTGTGCACCTTGTTTTTCAACGTTGAGCACTTCTTCAAACAAATTGATTGACAATGCAAATTTCTGTTGAACGCGACGATAATATTCTAACGCCTCCAGTCTTTTCGGTTTCGGATTAATAGAAACAAAGGGAACATCACCTATCTCTAGCTTCTCTGACGTAGAGAAAAAGGTCATGTGTTGTGGATAATTGAATAATGAATTAACCAGGCAGCCCTTTTCAATAATGAGGTGACGGAGATGTGCTTGTTTTGCTGCAATTCCGCAAGCTAATCCAATAGGGCCACCACCAATAATAATGACATCGTATGCATCCATCTTAAAAAAAATAGTCAATAAACTTATATAAGCTTATTGACTTTAAGAAAATAGTTCTCGAATTATTTGCCAGAAGCTTTTGCATGATCGGCCAAAAATTGAGCCAGACCACTATCCGTTAAAGGATGTTTTAGCAAGGCTAGTATAGCAGATAATGGCCCGGTCATGACATCAGCACCAATTTTAGCACATTCTAAGATATGCATGGTATGACGCACCGATGCGGCTAAAATTTGAGTTTCATAGCCATAATTGTCATAGATTAATCGGATATCTTCAATGAGGCTAAGTCCGTCTGTTGAAATGTCATCCAGCCGACCGATAAAAGGGGATACGTAAGTTGCACCTGCTTTGGCGGCTAAAAGTGCTTGCCCAGCCGAGAAAACCAATGTACAATTGGTTTTGATACCTTCGCTGCTAAAATATTTGATGGCCTTTACGCCTTCTTTGATCATGGGAACTTTAACCACGATTTTATCATCTAATTTAGCCAACTCTAACCCTTCTTTAATGATATTATCATAATCGGTACTGATTACTTCAGCACTTACATGGCCATCTACGATATGACAGATAGCCTTATAATGATTAATGACATTTTCATTGCCACTAATTCCTTCTTTGGCCATTAAACTTGGGTTCGTTGTAACCCCATCTAAAACACCTAAATCCTGCGCTTCTTGTATTTGTTGCAGATTGGCTGTGTCTATAAAAAACTTCATTTGTATATACGTTTACTATTTGGATTTTGATTATGCAAAAATAACCAATATTTGCTATTTTCGTATAGCTCAAATAAAAAGAGTGGAATAAAAAATGGGCAAGCCCCTTTTATCGCACCGCTCAACCTTTTACCCTTGCTGTGTTCCCACCCTGGGGGAGTTCAAAGGGAGCTGGTCGTAAAAGACTTACCCGGCACAAAAGTAGAAAAAAAACCGTAATTAGATAGTTCTTTTTTAAAATATTCTTATTTGATTGCAAATCAGTAAGTTGTTTTATGTAAAGCGTATCAGTAAAAAAGAGGCTGTTGCATGGAACGAACGAAGAGTTGTGTTGCTTTGCAAATTTTTTAAGTATATCGTGTTATTCTAGCTATTTCGTCAAGTTTTTATCAAAAAAAATAATAAAAATTTAATATTGTGGAATAATAATGTTAATTTAGCAATCTATTTAAACTAAGCAAAAACAATGACAGTTGAAGATATGGTAGAACAGGGATTATATCGTTCTGATTTTGAGCATGATGCGTGTGGGGTTGGCTTTGTTGCGCACCTCAAGGGGGTTAAAAGTCACCAGCAGGTACAAGATGCGTTGACCATGTTGGAGAACATGGAACACCGTGGGGCCTGTGGTTGCGATGAAGAAAGTGGAGATGGCGCGGGTATTATGATTCAGATACCGCATGAGTTCTTGTGGGAGGAGTGCAGTAAACTCGGTATTAGATTAGGTGAACCGGGATATTACGGTGTAGGGATGACTTTCTTGCCTAAAGAGAAAGAGCTAAATGAGCAATGTGTACAACTTATCAAAGATGCGGCTGCACAATTGAATCTGGAGTTTTTAGGTATACGCAATGTTCCGGTGACACCGGAAGGCGTAGGTGTTACCGCCTTGAGTGCTGAGCCAGACATTATTCAATTTTTCTTAGAACGTCCGAAAGATATCCGCAATACAGCAGATTTTGATCGAAAACTCTTTGTTCTTCGTCGTTTGCTGGTTAAAAAAATAAAAGAAGAACTGCCTGAAGCAACAGAGCAGTTTTATATGCCCTCGCTCTCCAGTCGCACGTTGATTTATAAAGGTCAATTGACCACTTATCAAGTACGCTCTTATTACAGAGATCTTTCTGATGAACGGTTGATGTCTGCCTTTGGTTTAGTGCATTCCCGTTTTTCTACCAATACATTTCCTTCTTGGAAACTAGCGCAGCCGTTTCGTATTGTTGCACATAATGGTGAGATAAACACACTAACCGGTAATTTGAATCGCTTTTATGCTGGTTTACGTTCTATTTCATCGCCTTATTTTACAGACGAAGAATTAGATATTCTATTACCGGTAGTCGATCCAGGCTTGTCGGATTCTGCATCTTTAGATAACGTTGTTGAATTGCTTTTACACAGTGGCCGTACCTTGCCTCATGTGATGCTTATGCTTGTGCCTGAGGCTTGGGATGGGAATGAGTCCATGGATCCATTGCGAAAGGCTTTTTACGAGTACCATGCAACCATCATGGAACCATGGGACGGACCGGCAGCTTTGTGTTTTACCGATGGAAATGCCATTGGTGCGATGCTGGATCGCAATGGGTTACGTCCGTTGCGGTTTGCAGTAACGGACGATGACCGGGTAGTGGTGGCTTCCGAAGCTGGAGCTTTACCTGTTCCGGAAAGTAAAATTGTGAAAAAGGGACGGCAGCAACCAGGAAAAATATTCTTGGTCGACATGGAAAAGGGCGAGATATTAAATGATGCTGCCATTAAACATGAACTGGCTAGTAAACAACCTTATGGTGCTTGGTTAGATCAATATAAAATCAATATTAAGGATTTAGCTGATCCGCGCGTCACTTTTACATACCTTTCGAAAGAGTCTGTATTTAAGTATCAGCAAACGTTTGGATACTCACGCGAGGATGTAGAAGGTATCTTGATACCGATGGCTTTAGATGGTAAAGAACCCATTGGTTCGATGGGTACGGATGTCCCTTTAGCGGTCTTATCAGAACATCCACAACATTTGAGTAGCTATTTTAAACAATATTTTGCGCAAGTGACCAATCCACCAATCGATCCTATTCGCGAGCGTTTGGTCATGAGTCTATCTACTTTTATAGGCAACTCTGGTAATATTTTGGATGAAGATAAAATGCATTGTCATTGTGTAGCGTTAGAACATCCGATTGTTACCAGTAGAGATCTGGAAAAATTAAGAAGTATTGACACCGGAATATTTCAAGCAAAAACGATACAAACGTATTTTAAAGCGGATGGAAAAGCGGGGTCATTAGAAGATGGATTGGCTCGTTTGTGCCGATATGCGGAAGATGCAGTACGCGATGGGTTTGAAGTGTTGATTTTGTCCGATCGGGCAATCGATTCACAACATGCCGCGATTCCGTCCTTGCTAGCTGTTTCTGCAGTGCATCACCACTTAATAAAGACGGGCTATCGTGGTGCTGTTGGTTTGGTTGTTGAGGCAGGAGACGTTTGGGAGGTTCATCATTTTGCCTGTTTATTGGCATTTGGTGCAACGGCTATTAATCCATATATGGCATTAGCTTCTATTCGTACGTTGAAGGAAGAAGGTGTGATTGAAACACCTCTTACATGGCCAGAACTTTCTAAGAATTATGTGAAAGCTGTTTGTAATGGATTGTTGAAGATTTTTTCTAAAATGGGAATTTCTACGCTGCAATCTTATAATGGTGCACAGATTTTTGAGGTTTTGGGTATTCATAAAGATGTGGTTGATAAATATTTCTGCGGTGCGGTTTCACGCATTGGCGGTTTAGGTTTGGATGACATTGCACGGGAAGTGTTAAGTAAACACAGACGGGGCTTTAGTAACGAAAAGAGAGCAACGCTGTTGCCTGAAGGTGGCTTATATCAATGGCGAAGAAGAGGCGAAGCTCACTTATTTAATCCAACTACCGTTCATTTATTGCAACAGTCTTGTAGGACAGGAAATTACGAAATTTATAAACAGTACGCCTCCCACATTAATAACCAGAAAGAACGGATGTATACGTTGCGCGGTCTATTTGATTTCGCTAAACACCGTTCTTCTATTCCGTTAGAAGAAGTAGAACCAGCGGAGAATATTATGAAACGGTTTGCAACGGGAGCAATGTCTTTTGGTTCTATTTCTCATGAAGCACATAGTACGCTGGCTATTGCGATGAATAGAATTGGTGGAAAGAGTAATACGGGTGAAGGTGGTGAGGATGAAATCCGGTTTAAACCACTTCCAAATGGAGATTCTATGCGATCTGCCATTAAACAGATTGCATCAGCCCGTTTTGGTGTCACATCCAATTACCTAACACAAGCTGATGAACTACAGATTAAAATGGCCCAAGGAGCAAAACCCGGTGAGGGTGGACAGCTTCCAGGGCATAAAGTAGACGAATGGATTGCACGCGTACGCCATGCAACACCCGGAGTTGGATTAATTTCGCCGCCACCGCACCACGATATCTATTCTATTGAGGATTTAAAGCAGTTGATTTTTGATTTAAAGAACGCGAACCGAGCGGCACGTATCAATGTGAAGCTGGTGTCTAAAGCTGGTGTCGGTACCATTGCGGCAGGGGTAGCAAAGGCTCATGCGGATGTTATTCTAATTGCTGGATATGATGGTGGTACAGGAGCATCACCTATTAGCTCTATTAAACATGCGGGTTTACCGTGGGAGCTTGGTCTAGCTGAAGCACAACAGACGCTCGTAAAAAATCAGTTGCGCAGCCGGGTGGTTTTACAAACTGATGGACAATTGAAAACAGGACGTGATTTAGCTATTGCAGCATTGTTGGGTGCAGAAGAATGGGGTGTTGCGACAGCTGCATTGGTAGCAGGTGGTTGTATCATGATGCGCAAGTGCCACTTGAATACTTGTCCGGTTGGAGTGGCAACGCAAGATCCTGAATTGCGTAAATTGTTTACTGGTAAACCGGAAGATATTGTGCATTTATTTAAATTCTTAGCAGAAGAATTGCGGGAAATCATGGCCAGTCTTGGTTTTAGGACGATCAATGATATGGTAGGTAGGACGCAGTTCTTAAAAGTACGTGAGGATATCAATCACTGGAAAGTCAATAAGCTCGATTTATCAGGTATTTTATATACGCCACATAATCCTTCTGGAAAAAGCTTATATCAAACAGAATCGCAAGATCACGGTATGGACATGATTTTGGATTGGGGTATGTTAAAGCAAGCAGCGAAGGCTTTGGAAAGTAAAACACCTGTTTTTGGTACTTTCCATGTAAAGAATACCGATCGTACCATTGGCACACTATTATCCAATGAGGTATCTAAAGTTTATGGTTCTGAAGGATTGCCAGATAACACGATTAACTTTAAATTTATTGGTTCTGCAGGCCAAAGTTTTGGTGCTTTTGCAGCGAAGGGACTTTCCTTTGAATTGGAAGGAGAGGCAAACGATTATGTAGGAAAGGGGCTTTCAGGAGCTCAATTAGCCATCTATCCAGATGCGCAGAGCCAATTGGTTCCACATGAAAATATCATCATCGGTAATGTGGCATTATATGGTGCTACTTCCGGACATCTATTTGTTTGTGGACAAGCGGGTGAGCGTTTTGCTGTTCGGAACTCTGGCGCAACTACTGTAGTGGAAGGTGTGGGCGATCATGGTTGTGAATATATGACTGGCGGTAGAGCATTAATTTTAGGAGAAACCGGGCGAAATTTTGCTGCTGGAATGAGCGGTGGAATTGCATGGGTATACGATTTGGAGGGAACTTTCAAAGACCGCTGTAACTTGGAAATGGTTGATTTAGATCCATTAGACGCGGCTGATGAAACACAGATAACAAGCCTTCTAAAAAGACATATTAACTTAACAAATAGCAAGTTGGCTGCTAGTATATTAAGTAATTGGAAAAATGAGCGCGCGTTGTTTGTAAAAGTATTCCCGAAAGAATACAAAAGAGTTTTACAAGCGAAGTTAGTTGAAGCATAATTTTATAGGTAAGAGAAATGGGAAAAATAACTGGGTTTAAAGAGTTTGAAAGACAGCTCCCCGCTAAAGATGCTCCTCAAGAGCGACTAAAAAATTATAAGGAATTTGTGCACAGCTTTAGTGAAGAAGAATTGAACACACAAGCTGCACGTTGTATGAATTGTGGCATTCCCTTTTGTCATTCCGGATGTCCACTAGGAAACGTTATTCCCGAGTTTAACGATGCTGTTTATGATGGTAAATGGGAGGAAGCATTTAATATATTATCTTCAACTAATAATTTTCCAGAGTTTACCGGGCGTATTTGTCCGGCTCCGTGCGAGTCGGCTTGTGTATTAGGTATTAATCGTTCGCCGGTTGCCATAGAAGAAATCGAGAAACACATCGCTGAGATTGCTTACCAAAAAGGTTTTGCAAAAGCAAATCCTGTATCTATTAAAACGGGTAAGAAAGTGGCCGTAGTTGGCTCTGGCCCTGCAGGGTTGGCAGCGGCTGCACAATTGAGTAAAGCTGGCCATGAAGTAACGGTATACGAACGGGATGATAAACCGGGAGGGTTGTTGCGTTATGGTATACCAGATTTTAAACTAGACAAATGGGTAATTGATAGGCGTCTTGAGCGAATGGAACAGGAAGGGGTTGTTTTTAAATGCAACGCTGAAGTAGGGGTTAATGTGCCGACAAAAGAATTAAAGGCATTTGACGCTGTGGTATTGGCCGGTGGATCTACTCTTCCAAGGAATTTGAATATCCCTGGAAGAGAGTTAAAAGGAGTTCACTTCGCTATGGAGTTTTTGAAGCAACAAAATAAGCGGGTTGGCGAATCTCCGTATCAGGAAGAGGATATCTTAGCAACAGGTAAAAATGTATTGGTTATCGGTGGGGGAGATACCGGATCTGACTGTGTGGGCACCTCTAATAGACACGGTGCAAAGACGGTGACTCAATTTGAGCTCATGCCAAAGCCACCGGGGCAACGCACGGAAGCTATGCCATGGCCTACCTACCCCATGTTGCTTAAGACGACCACTTCACATGATGAAGGATGCGAACGGTATTGGAGTATCAGTACCAAGGCTTTTGTAGGAGATGATAAAGGGTATTTGAAAGGAGCTTTAATTGTTGATTTGGCTTGGGAAACGGATGTTATGGGTAGACCGGTAAAGTTTGCTGAAATACCGGGTTCTGAACGTGAAATTCCTTGTGAGTTAGTAACGCTGGCAATGGGATTTTTACATCCGCAACACGAAGGTTTATTAAAACAGTTAGGGGTTGATTTGGATGCAAGGGGTAATGTGAATGCAAAGGAAGGTGATTATAAAACAAATGTAGATAACATATTTGTTGCTGGAGATATGCGTAGAGGCCAATCGTTAGTCGTATGGGCCATTTCGGAGGGGAGAGAATGTGCTCGAAAAGTAGATGAATATTTAATGGGTAGTTCGGTGCTTGAAAGTAAAGATGCGATTGCAGATTATGCTTTCTAACGCCGGGGAGAAATTAAAAAAGTATAAATTAAAAAGTAAAAATACCGAAGGGCTCATTAATGCCTGTGGGAACAAATAAAATATTCAATAATTCAAAAAAAATAGAACTTCGTTCATTATGCGGCATTTCCTAATCGGAGATGCCGCTTTTTAGTTTAGTCTTAGCTTGGAATAGAAATCCCATAAGACAATTCCTGCCGATACAACGATATTAAAAGAGTGTTTCGTGCCAAATTGCGGGATTTCAATACAGGTGTCGGCAGTGTCCATAGCCGTTTGGGAAACGCCATGTACTTCATTTCCGAAAATTAAGGCATATGATTCAACGGTTTGAGGTTTGAACTGATGCAACAACGTGCTTCCTTCGGCCTGTTCGATGGCTATTATTTTTTTTCCTTCGCTTTTTAATTGTAGGAGGGCTTCTTGAATCGTTGAAACGTATAACCAATCAATGGATTGCGTGGCTCCAAGGGCTGTTTTTTCAATTTCGCGATGGGGTGGAGTACCCGTAATGCCACAGAGTATGATTTTTTCTACAGCAAAACCATCGGCTGTCCGAAAAATAGACCCAACATTGTGAAGGCTTCGCACATTGTCTAATACAACGGTAATGGGTAATTTCTCCTGTTGCTTAAATTCTTCCACACTTGGACGAGAAAGTTCATCCATTGTTAGTTTGCGCATATGGGTTAGATTATAGTGGTATAAATAAAAAAAGACCTGAAAGGCTCAGGTCTTTTTAAGATGTATGCACATCTTTATGCTATTTCTGTTTTGCGGCAAGTGTGTCTAAAACAGCATTGTTTTTATTAACTTGGCTGTTTTTAGGTTCTTTAGACTTGCTTCCAGTTTCAATATTACGACCAAGTTTCAAAAATTGAACTTCCAGGCGCGATACTGTTTTATTTCTTCTATCTTTTCTTTTTAAGCGAGTTACTCCCATGGCTTTATACTTTTAATAAATTCTTTAAAGAGGTCGGAAGCGGATTCGAACCGCTGTAGGAGCTTTTGCAGAGCTCAGCCTAGCCACTCGGCCATCCGACCTTTTTTTGTTAAGGCATGCAAAAATAGTAAAATAATCTTTCTTTACTAATTTTTTTCATTTTTTATCTTCCATTTGTACGTTTAATTTCCGAGCAAAATATAGCGGCAGAAACACCAACATTGAGTGATTCTGCATGGCCAAAACGGGGAATAGTTATCTGTTTGATTCCCTTTGTTAATAAATGAGTACCAATTCCGTTACCTTCATTTCCCAATAAAATAAAACCTTCGTGTCCAAATACGGTTTCATAGATAGAAGTTCCATTCAACATGGCTGCATAAACAGGAAGCGGGGTCGTTTCTAATAAATGATTCAAGTTGGTGTATTGGATGGTTACATGTGCCAATGAACCCATCGTTGCTTGCACTACCTTAGGGTTATAAGCATCGACGGTATCTGTCGAACATATGATGTGCTGTATACCAAACCAATCTGCTGTACGGATAATGGTTCCCATATTGCCTGGATCTTGCACCGTATCGAGCAAGAGCGAAAAAGTATGGCGTAAATCTTTTTCAACAGGCTCCTGCTCAACAGGTATTTGGATGAGCGCTAATATGCCCTGAGGAGTCTTTAATGTGCTGAGCGATTGAAGTTCTTTTTCCGAAATGAGATAATGTTTTATATTTTTTGGAAAAATGTCGACTTTTGGCTCTATTTTAGAAATATAATAAATACTATGGATGGTATAATGAGAATGAATAAATTCCGTTATAGATTTGATTCCTTCTACAATGAAAAGGCCATATTCTTTTCGAAATTTCTTTTGATGTAAGGACTTTATAAATTGAAGCTGAGATTTTGAGAGCATCGCGTTTATTAAACTTGTTTTTATTTGCAATAATAGCATTTTTATTGCTATTAAACGCTTCGTGTAGATCTACGCGATTATTAAATGATGACCAGGCATTGGTCACGAGGGTCAAATTAAGAGGTATTAGTAAAACGTTTAAGGACGAAGCTGCGGAGTATATACAAAATGAAATCAGGCCAAATTCATCCATCAATCTTTTTATATACAATTTTGCTAATAGCAAACACGGTAAATACCGAACAGATAAAATACGTCAGGTAGGGGAGCCACCGAGTATATTAGATAGTTCGCTTGTGGAAATATCGAGAAATCAAATTCAGCGGTTTTTAGCTGCCAAAGGGTATTTTAATGCTGAAGTACGTAGCGATATTTATGTGAAGCGTAAAAAAGCAAAAATTATTTTTACTGCCAAACAAGGCGAGGCTTTTCAAATTCGGCATATCGAACATGAGATTGCTGATAAACAGGTGGAACGCATTTATCAAGATTACCAAGCTCATCATGTCACTATTCGATCGGGTATGCGATTTGATGCCGATAGTTTAGTGAAAGAACGTGAGGCTATCTTTGACTTAATGCGTAGAAATGGTTACTACGAATACGTACGGCAATATGTGCGTTTCGAGGTAGACACCAATATGAACAACGGTTTGGCTGATTTGAAGCTTTTTATTGATAATCCGGAAGGCAAAGAGGAGCATACCGTGTTTAAAATCGATAGTAGCTACATTACAATAAAAAACAGCGACGGCGAAATGGGAGATCATTTGCCTAGACGGACGAGTTTACCCAATAAGCTTGAAATGATTGATTATTCGCATCGATTTAGAGCGAAACCATTAGCACGTTATATATATCCAAAATCAGGAGATATTTTCGATATTGAGAAGGAAAACTTAACGTACGACCGCCTATATGAGCTAAACAGTTTTCGAGCCATACGGGCAACTTATCAGAAGAAAGATTCTACGTTATTAAACATCAATTATGAATTAATACCCTTGAAACGGATGTCCAATAGGGTAGAAGGAGAATATACTTTTACATCTGGAAGAAGTGGATTTAATATTGGTAATACCTATACCAATAGAAATCTCTTCGGTGGTTCAGAACAGTTAGAAGTAAAGGCTCGATACGGGATGTTATTCGATTCAGAATTAGGTGGGCCATTATGGAATGAGGTCTGGAATCGAGATTTTCAATTTGGTGCTAATCTCAGTATACCACGTCTCATTGTACCATTTCCTATACCGATTATTGGGAAAAACGGTATGCCCCATACCGTATTCTCTACCAATTGGCAGATTTTTGATCAGTTAGATACCTATAGCAACCGTTACGTGATTAATTCGATTACCTATAATTGGTATGATACGAAGTATAAATTACACAGTGTGACTCCCTTGTCATTGGAATATCGGTTAGGTAAACTGGATAATAGCTTTAAGGAATATCTTCAGAATGAAGGCTATGATTTATATATCAAAAGCAACGATCGGGCATATTTCGGCATTGGTAGTCAATACGCCTATACGTTCAATACACTGCGTCTAAATACCTACGATAACTTCTTGTTTTTTAGGGGAGCATTGGATTTAAGTGGGAATACACTAAATCTTTTGAGTAATCTGATTCACTTCAAGAAAAATGATATCGGACAAAATACGATTTTAGGTGTGCCTTATTTACAATATGTCAAGACAGAAGTCGATTTTAGGGTATACCGCTACTTAGGAGGCGAACGACAATTCATAGCACGTATCAATGCGGGTATTGGTGTACCTTTTGGTAACAATCAAGAATTTTTGATATTTGAAAAACAATTTTTTGGCGGCGGTATGAACGATTTAAGGGCTTGGCAAGCTAGGACGCTTGGACCAGGGAACTATAATCGGGAGTCTTTATCCGAAAACTTGCGTTTGAGGCTTCGAAATCTAGATCAATTGGGTGAGATTAAAATCGTAAATAACTTAGAGTATCGCTTCAAAATAGTGAATAAATTTTTTGGAGCTAAGTTAAAAGGGGCTACGTTTGCAGATATTGGCAATATATGGCGATTGAGAGAGACTGACGAAAATCCGGGAGGTGAGTTCAAATGGAATAAATTTTTAGGGCAAATGGCTATTGGGGCGGGTGCAGGCTTACGTTTTGACCTGGAATATTTTGTTTTTCGGTTTGATGCTGGTCTGAAAGTCAAAGATCCACAGTTTACAGGTAATGATCAATGGGTTATTAAGCATCTTTTTAATAGCAAAGATTTTAAAGAAAACTATGCACTTACCCATACTCCCGATAGATACAATTTTCTACAATATAACTTTGGCATTGGTATGCCTTTTTAGTTGTAAGTGTAGAAAGCTAAAAGTAGAAAGCGAAAAGCCTTTATGTGCGTGCTATCGGTTATATTTAAATAATCGTTCATGACGCACTAACAACCAACAGCGAATAACCAACAGCGAATAACCAACAACGAACAGCTAACAACTAAAAGAAATTTTTTATACCGGCGGAGATGGTTTCAAAAATACCCTCAAAACTTAATCCCTTGCTATAATTGAAATAAGCTAAGGCGAGCAGTACGAGGATGGCAAGAAAGATAAGCCGTTTGTAGAGTGATGCAATAACGATAATGACCAGGGGTACAACAAGAAGCACCATCCAACTGATTTGAATGGGGTTTAATCCGTCATCATTTTTATAAACGTAATATAATTTGCTGTGGGTACCTACTAAATTTTCATGCTTAATGAATACAAAAGACGACTTGTCTATTTCAAGAGGAGATAGGGCAATACCGTCCCGAAACGACAACGATTGCTTAAAACCATTGATCACAAATAGAAAGGTGCCTGTGATGCGGTCTGTTGGCTGATCATTCGTGTCGCAAGCAATAACAGCTAACTTGCCATTTTTTATTAAATTTTCTTTTATAATAAAATTGTCGATGCGATATTTCGGAGTTATAGATGCGCTTGCATGGGTGATACAAAGGCTAAAAATAACCATTATCGTGAAGCCTAAATTGAATTTCATATCGGCAAATATCCTGTCAAACTTGCTAAAATACAACACAAGATAGTTATTTAATTTCGATTCTCAGAAGGCTTGAAACAAACGTTATCTGTGAAAGCCTGTTTAGAATGTGTAAAAAAAAAGAAAAAATTGACTGATTTAATACTACTAATACGATATACTTTATATATTTGCCTTGTGAAAATATTATGAGCATGATTGAATAAACTTTTTTGTTTTAGTTGTTTAATAATGTTTTTTAATATTTTTTATGTTTTTGATAATTGATTTGACGATATTCGATTAAGTAGACAATATCGGATTTTAGAATAGAAATAAGATGCAAAGTTTTAGAACGGAATTAGAGAACCCAATTGTGGCACAGGATATTATCAATCTGGAGAAAAAAATACGTGCCTATCGTGATGGCGACATTCACGAAGATAAGTTTAAAAGTCTTCGTTTGGCAAGGGGTATTTACGGGCAACGGCAGCCAGGAGTACAGATGGTACGTATAAAACGCCCTTTTGGAAAAACAACGTTTAAACAATTTTTGCGTATAGCTGATATTGCAGACGAATATGGCAGTGGTAATCTGCATTTAACTACTCGTCAGGATATTCAAATCCATTTTGTTAGTTTGGACAGAACTCCCGAATTATGGGCCAAATTATCGGAAGATGATATTACCATTAGAGAAGCTTGTGGCAATACTGTGCGTAACGTTACGGCATCGCCAACAGCAGGAATCGATCCCAATGAACCTTTCGATGTATCGCCCTATGCCTATGCTGCTTTCTCTTACTTTTTACGCAACCCCATATGCCAGGAAATGGGTCGTAAGTTTAAAATTGCGTTTTCATCCAGCGAAGAGGATACAGCGCTGACATATGTGCATGATGTGGGGTTGGTGCCCAAGATTGATGCTGCTGGTAACCGAGGTTTTAAAGTGGCTATCGGGGGAAGCTTGGGCGCTCAACCTATGCTAGCCTATCCGGTGTACGATTTCTTGCCAGAAGATGAATTTATTCCTTTTATCGAAACGGTGATACGTGTTTTTGATCGTTATGGTGAGCGTAGTAATCGGAATAAGGCACGAATGAAATATCTGATTCAAAAACTAGGTTTTGACGAAGTGCTTCGACTGATAGAAGAGGAACGTACGGCAATTAAACATAAGACATATGCTATTGATCGCGATACGATTCCTTTGCCCACTATTCCGGATACTATTATAACGGAAGAAATTCAACCGGCCCATGCTTTGCAATATGAACAATGGTTGCAAACCAATGTGTTTGAACAGAAACAGCAAGGATATTACGGTGTTTTTATAAAAGTATTAAAAGGTGATATCAAAACGGATGTGGCCCGTCAATTTATCGAATTGATTAGGCCGTTTGCAGCTGATGAAATGCGGATAACACAGAACCAAGGTCTATTGTTGAAGTACGTAAGCAAAGAAAATTTACCTGCGTTATTCAATGCTTTAAATAAGATTGGTTTTGCTAAAGTAGGATTTGATTCTGTGGCAGATATAACAACCTGTCCTGGAACGGATACGTGTAACTTGGGTATATCTAATAGTATGACTTTAGCTGCTGTTTTGGAAGACGTTATTTATAATGAATTTCCTGATTTGGTCTTTAATAAAGATATCAATATTAAAATCAGTGGCTGTATGAACTCTTGCGGGCAGCATGGTTTAGCTGAGATTGGTTTTCATGGCAGTTCGATGAAAGCAAACGGTAAAGTGGTACCTGCGGTACAGGTTATGTTGGGCGGTGGTACAGTTGGCGATGGGGTTGGACGTGCTGCTGATCGGGTGATAAAGACACCTTCTAAGCGGGCTGCCGATGTGGTGCGCTGTTTGTTAAAAGACTATTTAGCGAATAGTCAGCCTAATGAACGATACCAGGCTTACTATGATCGGCAGGGTAAGGATTATTTTTACCAAATGCTTAAACCATTAGCAGATCTTACTGATTTACAGCCGGAAGAGTATGTTGATTGGGGCCAAGAAGAAATATTCAAAACTGCGATTGGTGTGGGAGAATGTGCTGGGGTTATTATAGATTTGGTAGCCGTGCTACTTTATGAGTCTGATGAAAAGCTAGATTGGGGAAAGCAGGCACTTGAAAATGGTGTATGGGCAGACGCCATTTATCATGGGTATAGTGCGCTGATCAGTACGGCAAAAGCAATGCTATTAGACAAAAATGTTCATAGCAGTACTCATATCGGTATCATTAGGGATTTTGATACCCACTTTGTAGAGACTGGTGAATTTGAATTGTCGAGTTCTTTTGCTGATTTGGTTTTAGAAATAAACAAACAAGAACCTTCAGAATCATTTGCCCAATTATATATTGAACGTGCTTCGCAATTTTTGGAGTTAACAAAATCAAAAAGGGAAACGGTATTACAGTAATGGAGAGAGAAAAGAAAATACCAAAAATAACGTTAGTTGGCGCAGGGCCAGGTGATCCAGAACTCCTCACCTTGAAAGCTATCAAAGCACTACAAACAGCCGATGTTGTTTTGTACGATGCTTTAGTTGGGGAGGCTGTTTTTGCTTATATTAACCCTCGTGCAACCAAGGTTTATGTGGGAAAGCGATCGGGGGAACACAGCTACTCTCAAGATGCCGTGAACCGATTAATGGTTGATTATGCTCAGAATTTTGGGCATGTGGTCCGATTAAAAGGAGGAGATCCCTTTGTCTTTGGTCGGGGGTATGAGGAGTTGGAATATGCCACTGAACAAGGTATAGACGTGCATATTGTTCCAGGTATCTCCAGTTCTATTGGAGTTCCCGGATCACAACATATACCCGTTACTCATCGTGGTTTAAGTGAAAGCTTTTGGGTAATTACCGGAACAACTTCATCAGGAGAGGTGTCGCAAGATGTTTATCATGCCGCCCAATCCAATGCAACAGTTGTTATCTTAATGGGATTAAAAAAGCTTCCAGAAATTGTAGAAATATTTAAGAAGGCAAACAAAGAAACATTACCCGTAGCGATCATAGAAAAAGGAACCATTGAAGGTGAGCAATTATTGATAGCTGATGTTTCTACCATTGTCGATAAATCGCGCACGCATACTGCCGGTGCTCCTGCCATTTTGATTTTTGGTGAGGTCGTTTCGCTTCATCCTGCTTATCAATCGTTTATTCGCTCTTATGCCTCAATTGTTGGAGAATGACGCTCAAATAACAGTGCCTGAAGCTATTGTTTCTGGGAATCAACTGTTTCCGGTTTTTATTAAGTTAAATAACCTTCACACCCTATTAATTGGTGGTGGTAAAGTAGGGTTAGAGAAACTGGAGGCTATGTTATCTAATAGTCAATTGGCACGCGTAAAGGTTGTTGGTACGACTATTATTCCAGAGATTTTTGAACTAGCAAAAAGTTATAAGCAAGTACAAATTGTTCAAAAGGCATTTGAACCCAGTGACATGGACCAGATGCAGTTAGTTGTTGTCGCAACAAACGATCACTTGTTGAATGATCAGATTCGATTGCTTGCTAAGAGTAGAAACTTACTCATTAATGTAGCGGATAAGCCTGAGCTTTGCGATTTTTATTTAGGTTCTATCGTGAAGAAAGGCGACCTTAAAATAGCCATTTCTACCAATGGTAAATCACCCACAATTGCTAAGCGTGTTAAACAGGTCTTGGCGGAAAGTATCCCAGAAGAAATTGATCAGACCTTGCAACAAATGAGTGAGCTGAGAAATAGACTTAAAGGTGATTTTGCAGCTAAAGTGAAGAAGCTGAATGCTGTTACAGCATCATTAGTTGCAGCTCCAGATGAACGGCAGTCGCCTCGGTTGAACTTCAAGTGGCTTATCTGGTTATCCATTATATTTTTCGTTGGTGTTGGAGGCTACGTTTTTTGGCATAAGGAACCAGGATTTCAGTTGTTTCTCACAGAAATAGATCCCATCTTTTATTATTTTTTGGCAGCGGGATTTGTTTTTGCGATGGTTGATGGTGCTATTGGTATGTCTTATGGTGTTACTTCATCTTCTTTTTCGTTGGCAATGGGGATTCCACCTGCACCGGCGAGCATGGGCATACATTTATCAGAAGTGCTGAGCAATGGTATTGCCGGATGGATGCACTATCGAATGGGAAATGTAAATTGGAAGCTTTTTAAGCTTTTGCTTATTCCTGGTGTTGTTGGTGCAGTATTAGGAGCTTTTCTTTTGTCTTCGTTAGAGCATTATAGTGCTTATACGAAACCATTGGTTGCTTTATATACGAGTGTATTAGGTGTAGTTATCCTCATGAAGGCATTTAACATACGAAAGAAGCATAAGAAAAAAAAGAAGATTGAAAAGATTGGAGTATTAGGTTTTTTTGGTGGGTTTATAGATGCTGCTTTTGGTGGTGGATGGGGTTCTATTGTATTATCGAATCTCATAGCGGGTGGAAGACATCCTTTGTTTTCTTTAGGAACGGTAAAAATAACCCGCTTTTTTATAGCTATATTAAGCTCGCTTACATTTATATCCATGTTAGGAGGTGCGCATTGGGAAGCCGTATTAGGAATGATACTAGGGAGTGCTTTGGCAGCACCTATTGCGGCTAAAGTGTCGAATAAGATTTCTGCAAAAACGATCATGGTATTAGTTGGCGTGATTGTTTTAATAGTAAGCTTAAGAAATGTGACTATGTTTGTCGTGCATCTGTTAGCATAGTGCATGGTTTAAAGGGCACGTATACATGATAGTAAATTTATAATGAGTAGAGAAAAGATGGATTTAACGTTATTGAGAGAAGCACTGAGGGAAAAAGATATCGTCGCGGCTTTAACTTTTCTGGCGGAAAAATATAAAGATAAAATTGTATTTTCTACCAGTTTTGGTTGGGAAGATCAAGTGCTAACCCATATCATCTTTAGTAATCGTATACCGATTAAGGTTTTTACTTTGGAAACCGGTCGATTATTTCCGGAAACTTACTATGTTTGGAACCGGACGCTGGAAATTTATCAACAACCTATATGGGCGTATTATCCAGATGCACATTTAGTGGAGCAAATGGTGAGCACCAAAGGGCCAAGTAGTTTTTACGAGTCTGTGGAAAATAGAAAAGAATGCTGTTATATTCGTAAAATAGAACCCTTGAAACGTGCGTTGGCAGGGAATGCCTGTTGGATAACTGGTATCCGTGCAGAACAATCTAACAATCGGCAAGATATGGATCATTTGGAATGGGATGAAGGAAATGAAATAGTGAAATACCATCCTATTTTCGACTGGACATTAGCTGATGTGAAAGCATTTATAAAAGAACATAACATTGTTTATAATACCCTACATGACAAAGGTTTCCCGAGCATTGGTTGTGCGCCTTGCACACGGGCTGTCAGAGAAGGAGAGGATTTCCGCGCCGGAAGGTGGTGGTGGGAAGATCAATCGAAAAAGGAATGCGGTTTACATGCCGCTCAATAATAATGTAATACGAAATGAGTAGAAACAGTTTAGATTACCTAGATCAGCTAGAAGCAGAGGCAATCCATATTTTAAGGGAGGTGGCTGGTCAATTTGAAAAACCTGCGTTGTTATTTTCAGGAGGGAAGGATTCCATCACATTGGTTCGCTTGGCCGAAAAGGCTTTTCGACCAGGGAAATTTCCTTTTCCTTTAGTTCATATTGATACTGGACATAATTTTGAAGAAACCATTGCCTTTCGTGATAAAATGATTGAGCGTATTGATGAGCGCTTGATTGTAGGCTATGTTCAGGATTCTATTGATGAGGGAAAGGTGATTGAACAGAAAGGTAAAAACGCGAGTAGAAATCCGTTACAAACGGTTACACTATTAGATACCATTGCGAAACACGGATTTGATGCGTGTATTGGTGGGGCTCGTAGAGATGAAGAAAAAGCGAGGGCAAAAGAGCGTATCTTTTCAGTTCGAGATGAATTTGGACAATGGGACCCCAAACGTCAACGCCCCGAACTGTGGAATATCTATAACGGTAAAATTCACAAAGGAGAGAACGTACGTGTATTCCCTATAAGCAATTGGACAGAATTGGATGTATGGAATTATATCCGTAGAGAAAAAATTGATTTGCCTGCTGTTTATTTTGCACATGAACGGGATTGTATCTTGCGTAATGGACAATGGATGGCTGCATCTCCATTTTTGAATATGGATAGTGAGGATGTCGTTGTGCGTAAGAAAATCCGTTTCCGCACAGTAGGAGATATGACTTGCACTGCTGCTGTTGAATCGGAAGCGTCCTATATTGATGATATTATTGATGAAATCAGTCTTTCAAAGATCAGCGAAAGAGGAGCCCGTATGGATGACAAGGTTTCTGAAGCAGCAATGGAGGATCGGAAAAAAGGTGGATATTTTTAATAAGAAGATACTAAATACTAAAAGAAAATGAACATACTGAAGTTTTTTACAGCAGGTAGTGTGGATGATGGGAAGAGTACTTTAATTGGTAGAATGCTGTATGATACGGAATCGATTCTGGCCGATCAATTAGAGGCTTTACAAAACTCGAACCGTAAAAATGACGACGGAACGATAGATTTAGCCATCTTAACTGATGGATTAAGAGCGGAACGGGAACAGGGAATTACTATTGATGTAGCATATAAATATTTTCAAACAAGCAAACGTAAATTTATTATTGCCGATACACCAGGCCATATTCAATATACGCGGAATATGGTAACAGGTGCGTCGAATGCTGATTTGGCCATTATTTTAATTGATGCCCGAAACGGTGTCGTTGAACAAACCATTCGTCATTCTTACTTGGCATCACTACTCGGTATTAAACACCTCGTCGTTTGTGTGAATAAAATGGATATGGTAGATTACAGTGAAACTGTTTTTGAAGCCATTACTCAAAAATACAAGGCATTGGCACATCAGCTAAATTTAAAAGATGTGATTTATATTCCGGTGAGTGCTTTGAAGGGAGATAATATCGTACAGAAATCAGACCGAATGGTTTGGTATGATGGAGATAGCTTACTTCATTACCTCGAAACGGTGGACGTTTCCATTGATGATGATGTCGAGCTCGCTCGGTTTCCAGTACAATGGGTAATACGTCCTCAAACCGACGAATTACATGATTATAGGGGGTATGCTGGTAAAATTGCTAGCGGTACTTTTAAAGTAAATGATGCCATTACTGTATTACCATCCGGACATCAATCAACTGTCAGCAAGATTGAGCAGCTAGATACTGAGTTAGCAGCGGGCTATGCAGGCCAGTCAGTAACCCTTCACTTGAAAGATGATATTGATATCAGCAGAGGCGATGTCATCGTTAATAGTGCATATTTACCCTATCAATGTCAATTGATTGAAGCTGATTTGTGCTGGATGGACACCCGCCCATTAGATTTATCTATCACCTATCTCATTCAGCATAATAGCAAGCTTTCGCGGTGTAAAATACAAGAAATTGTTTATAATGTGGATATCAATACATTGGAAAAACACAGTGCAGAAGCATTCAAATTAAATGATATTGGCCGAGTTCGGTTGAAGACTGCTGAGGCATTGCCGTTTGATCTATATGATGATAACCGAGCAAATGGAGCCGCTATTTTAATTGATAGCCGCACAAACCTGACAGTAGGAGCCTTGATGTTCCGAACAGCATTGGAATATTAAAATAATAGAGTTGTATAAACAAAAAAGCTACCCATATGGGTAGCTTTTTTGTTTTGGAAAGTTAATGCTTAAATTCTAAATCCTAACCCAACCGTCCAAACCCGATTGGTTAACTTATTGTCAGGAAAATAGTCATTGTTAGATCCACGAATGTCCGTCAATCCCATACCATATCCGCCGTGTATCATCAATCCATTATTAAACTCAAATCCACCAATAAAATTCAAACCAAAATCGGTCGTCTTCAATGCTCCGTCATCTCCACCAAATTCAAAATCCGGAATGTTATGCTCTACGCTGCTATCTCCGTTTTCAATTTTATTTTTACCGGAAATACCGAAAGCAACATACGGACCAGCACCTATAAAGAAGCTGCCTGCATCTGCTGCTGGGAATTTAGCAACGAAGTTAACTGGTACTTCAATCCACATGGTACTTTGTTTTAGTTTAAAATCTCCCTCATCAGCCAATTTGGCTCCCTTTCCTTGCAAAGAAATTCCAGGTTGAACATAGAACCAATCTTCTACAATGGGTGCATCTAAGAACGCAGTAATATGGAAATTAGTAATCGAGCTGGTTTCTGTACCATCTCCAGACCAATGATAATTTGGGAAGTTTACACCCGCTTTCAAACCAAATCCCATTTCCTGTTGTGCAAAAGCACCTCCTGTTGCAAATAGTAAAGCTGTAATCGATAATAATAACTTTTTCATAGTAATTTTCTTTTGTTTTTGTAGTTAAAAACGATGCAATAGGTAAGCCAGAATAGTTAATTTTCTGTAAATTAATTAGTTGTATTTGGTTTTTAAAAAGAGTAGGGTGTACTTATTTTGATACACTATGCCGCCTTTTTGCAAAAAATGGAGTGGTATTTAGAACAATGTTAATTGGGATGATAGCTGATCGGGTAAATTGGATATGCCAATGCCCAATAGACGAACCCCCCTTCCTTCTATTGGTGCGATGTCAAGCAAGTCGAAGGCATGATGCTTCATTTTGTTTAACGGAATAGGAGTTGGGTGGGTATAGTTCCGTGTAATTTGTTTGAAATCAGCAAACTTTATTTTCAATGTGATGGTGTGTCCGGTGAGCTGTTTACTTTCCAATCGTACGGCGAGTTTATCTACTAAAATGGATAATTCTTCACGAAGCAAGTCTAGGTCAAATAGATCTTTTCTAAAGGTGTCTTCTACGCTGATTGATTTAATTGCTCGAGCTGATTGTACGGGTCGATTATCTATACCACGAGCAATATCATAGTAAAATTTACCAACCTTACCGAAATGTCTGATTAATGTTGCCAAGGATGCTTCTCTTAATTCGGCACCTGAATAAATGTTCAGACTTTTCATTTTTTTTGCCGTAACACTGCCAATACCATAAAACTTTTCAATGGGTAATTGTGCGATGAATGATTCTATTTTCGATGGACCAACAAATGTTAAACCATCTGGCTTATTCAGGTCTGAGGCAATTTTAGCGACGAATTTATTCGTGGAAATACCTGCCGAAGCCGTTAGCAATAGCTCGTCTTTAATAGCCTGTTTTATTTCCTCTGCAATGGTGATGGCCGAACCAATCTCTTGCTTATCTTCGGTTACATCGAGGTATGCCTCATCTAAGGATAGGGGTTCAATTAAATCAGTATATCGATGAAAAATAGATCGAATGGCATTGGAAACGTTTTTATATACATCAAATCGAGGAGGAACGAAAATAACATGAGGACACAATTCTTTTGCCTTTTTAGAAGGCATGGCCGATCGGATACCAAATGCTCTCGCCTCATAGCTTGCCGTTGCTACTACACCGCGTTGATGGGGAAGGCCACCAACAACAATGGGGACACCACGATAAGCCAGATGATCCCGTTGTTCTACAGATGCATAGAATGCATCCATGTCGATATGGATGATCTTACGGAATGACATGGTACTTTGCGTGTCCGTCGCTATCCTTTTAGTAAAGATAAAGCTAATTTTTCTAATTCATCTAAATCAAAAGGTTTTTTGAGGTAGCTATCTGCACCAGCTTCTTCTGCCAAAACAGCCAAGTTGCTATTGGCAGAAAATAAAATCACTGGAATTTTTTTCAAATGCGGTGTTTTCTTGAGTTCTTGTATGGCCTTTACGCCACCTAATCCAGGTATCCAATTGTCAATTAAGATAATGTTGGGCTGAGCTTGTTCTACCTGGGTAATAATGTCATCGCTATGAGGAGATGATACGACATCGAAATCCAGGTTTTCAAAAACCACGGAGCAAAAGTAAAGAATGTCTTCATCATCATCTAGGATAAGTATTTTATTTCGCATTTTACAGATTGATTTTTGTTACGCAAAGATATGCTTTTTGTTCATGAATGGGTATATGGTTGTCAAGCGTATTGGTTTATGACTTGTTCGAGTACTTGTTTTTGGACGGCTCCACTTTGCCGCCATTTTATTTCACCTGCCTTAAATAGAATGAATGTCGGTACACCTTGAATGCGATAACTAGCGGCTGCTTTTGGATTTTTATCTACATCTACCTTCAAGATCGTTACTTGGTTACCTACATGTGCTTTTATTTCTTCCAAAACTGGGGCCATGATTTTACAAGGTTGACACCATGTGGCAAAGAAATCGACCAAAACCAACTTTTCTCCTTTAATAATCTCTGAAAATGTTGCCATTATTTGTTTAGTTAAATAATCTACTAATTTAAGAAATGATAATGAATTATTAATAAAACTAAAGAAAAGGCATTTTGTTTCCATTCGATCAAATTTTGATTTACACATACGTAGACTTAGTATTTAACATTTTTTAACATAAAACATGTTTAACAATACTTGCATGACATTTGATGTTTGTCTAATTTTCGCAGCGAAAACAAATTGTACAAATGGAAAATCTAAATACAACTCAAACCACGTCTTCGCATGGTATGGATATCCGGGTATTGAATGAGATGATTCAGAAGGAAAGTGCGTTTATTGACCTGCTGTTTATTGAAATGGACAAGGTCATTGTTGGACAGCGGTATATGGTAGAACGTCTGTTAGTGGGGTTGTTGGCTGACGGACATATTCTGTTGGAAGGTGTGCCCGGACTAGCGAAAACATTAGCGATCAATACACTGGCTAAGTGTATTGATGCCAACTTTAGTCGCGTTCAATTTACGCCCGATTTATTACCGGCCGATTTATTAGGTACCATGATCTACAATCAAAAAAAAGAAGAATTTATTGTCAGAAAAGGGCCTTTATTTGCTAACTTTATTTTAGCTGATGAAATTAATAGAGCACCAGCCAAGGTACAAAGTGCATTACTGGAGGCTATGCAAGAACGGCAGGTAACTATTGGCGATCATACCTTCGGTTTGCCATCCCCCTTTCTTGTTTTGGCTACACAGAATCCGATTGAACAAGAAGGTACTTATCCGCTACCGGAAGCGCAGGTAGACCGGTTTATGCTTAAATTAGTTTTAGGATACCCACAAAAGGAGGAGGAGCGGAGAATTATGCGTGCCAATATTGCACCACAAGGTATGCCTAAACCAAGTACTATTTTGCACCCAGAAGAGATTATTAAGGCGAGAAAAGTGGTTCGTGAAGTATATATGGATGAGAAGATTGAACAATACATCCTAGATATTGTTTTTGCTACCCGTTTCCCTGACCAATATAAACTAGCTGATTACAAAAATCTGATCAGTTTTGGTGCTTCACCGCGGGCAACCATTAGTCTAGCACTCGCAGCAAAGGCATATTCCTTTATAAAAAGAAGAGGTTATGTTATTCCAGAAGATGTCCGAGCGATCTGTCACGATGTATTACGGCATCGTGTGGGACTAACCTATGAGGCAGAGGCAGAAAATGTAAGTACTGAAGCTATTATAACCGGTATTTTAAATGCTGT